>Ga0070698_100000331_pt1 | contig 48588 bp, 39 predicted proteins | sample KBSK1502metaG_FD_65477 | JGI IMG/M metagenome (GOLD analysis project Ga0070698, IMG submission 65477) | Corn, switchgrass and miscanthus rhizosphere microbial communities from Kellogg Biological Station, Michigan, USA - KBS K1-50-2 metaG | ecosystem: Host-associated > Plants > Roots >...
GCGAGCACCGGCAGGCACACCGGCCGGGAGACCATCGGCAGGGCAACGATGATCCCGGCGATGACCCAGTTGTTCCCGTAGCCGGTCTTGTCCTTCCCGGCCGCTGACCCGTCGTGGAACCAGGAGGCCGCCCAGACCTTCTTGCGCGGCGGCGGAACAGGGTGTCATCGATCGCGACCGTGACCGGCTGCCCGACCGGGACCAGCAGCGCCGCTACCAGGAGGGGCCAGGACGAGGCCGAGGTCACCGGGCTGCCAGCGGGCGCGGGCGAAGAAATAACGCGCCCGGTGGTGCGGCCAGATCCCGGCCAGGCCCGCGCCGGTCAGCATCCCGCACACCGTCCGCCGGCCGGTCTGCGCCCAGAACCCGCAGGCCAGCGCGCAGAACGTGCGGAACGACGGGGCGGTAAAGCACGGCTGGAACCAGGCCAGCAGCACCTGCAGCGAAGCAGGTAGGGTCCCCTCCGGGAGCATCGGCGGGATTCCGTTCTCGTAGCGGTGTCGATAGCACCGCCGATGCTCCCGCCATCACCAGGGGCAAGTGACCAGCATCCGCGCCGCGGCAGCTCACGCCGCGTGTCGCGCCGGACCAGCGGGGTAGACACATCAAACTAGATTGATGTAATATCCCCGGGGCATGGGGCCGGGCACGCGACCAGCGCCGCCGCCGTTCGCGCGGATGGCGGCGGATCCGCTGCGCTGGCGGCTGCTGCGGGAACTGGCGCGCAGCGACCGCCGGGTGCGGGAACTGGTGGCGCTGGCCGGCCAGCCGCAGAACCTGGTTTCCTACCATCTCGGCCAGCTGCGGGCCAGCGGGCTGGTGGCTGCCCGACGCAGCAGCTTCGACGGCCGCGACACCTACTACCACCTGGACCTGGCGCGATGCGCGCAGTCACTGGCCTCGGCCGGGGCGGCGCTGCACCCGGGCCTGCGCCTTGATCCCGCTCCGCCAGCCCCGCCTGCGGGCCGCGGCCAGGGCCCGTGCACGGCTTTGTTCTTGTGCACGGGCAACAGCGCCCGGTCGCAGGCGGCTGAGGCACTCGCCCGGGCCCGCTCCGGTGGCCGAGTTCAGGCCTTCAGCGCGGGCAGTCATCCCAAGCCGCTGCACCCCAATGCGGTGAAGGTCATGGCCGGGCGCGGCGTCGACCTGGCCGGGCAGCGGCCCAAGCAGCTCAGCGTTCTCGCCCGCCGGCGCTTCGACTATGTGATCACCTTGTGTGACCGGGTCCGGGAGGTCTGCCCGGAGTTCCCCGGCCATCCCGGTTACCTCCACTGGAGCATCCCCGACCCGGCCGCCGCCGGCGGCAGCGACCAGGACACCTATCCAGCGTTCGAGCAGATGGCGGCCGAACTGGAGACCCGGATCGGGTTCTGGCTCGCGGCCATCGGCGCGGCACCCGCGCCCGCATCCGTCCAGGAGGCATGAATGAGCAGCCCAGAAGACATGGTCAACGTCCGCTACATGGTCGATGACGTGCGGGCAGCCATCGACTTCTACACCAGCCACCTCGGCTTCACGCTGCGCTTCAGCGCGGCGCCCGCGTTCGCCGACGTGACCCGCGGCAGCCTGCGGCTGCTGCTGGCCGGGCCGCAAAGCTCGGCAGGCCGGCCGATGCCCGACGGCCGCAAGCCGGAGCCCGGCGGCTGGAACCGCATCCACTTCATAGTGCCCGACATCGCAGCCGAGGTCGCCCGGCTGCGCGCTGACGGCGTGAGCTTCCGCAACCAGATCATCACCGGCCCCGGCGGAAAGCAGATCCTGATCGAAGACCCCGCGGGCAACGTGGTCGAACTGTTTGAGCCTGCCGCCAGTTCCCCGCCCAGTGCCCCGGCACAGTCGTTAAGCAGTTCATGATCGTTCGCAGGGATCGGCCTGGCCGTCGGGCGTGCTGGCGCAGGGCGGCGGCGATACAAGCGTGGCCAGCAGATCCGCCGAACCCCAAAAGTTCGAAAGTCGAGTAGGTTCGCGCAGCTGCGGAATCCCTTTTCCCGGCTGGCATCCGGCTAATACATAAGCCTAGTGGTCCGGTGTATCCGTCCTTGTCCTGGAGAATTCCTATCGACGCCCGGCAGCTTCTGTCATAGTCTGATTCTGCGTATCCAGTGTCCGCTCGATTACGAATCGGCCTAGTAAATAATCGGATATTCCCCGGGGGAAAGACTGCGCGCGGGCCTGGCTCGCATGGCGAACGGAGGAGTCATGTTGTCTCGGCTGCTGGCGGCCCGGCTGTTCCTGATCACCGTGCTTTTGGTGCCAGCCGGGTGGCTCGCGCTCGCCGGACCGAGCGCGCTGGCGGGAACGGCCGCCAGGGCGGGAACGGCCGCCAGGGCGGGAACGGCCGCCAGGGCGGGAACGGCCGCCAGAGCTGGAATGAGTGTCAGGGCGGGAACGGCCGCGCCGGCCGGGCAGCGGTCGCCGCACCTGGCAGTGCCCAGCGCCATCCAGATCGCCGCCATGCGGCCGGCGCCGCTGGTGTCAGATGCCAGCCTGGCGCGGACCAAGAGCGGCCTTCCGGCCCCGCCGATGACCGCGGCCATGCTGCAGGCCAATGCCGCCAAGCAGGCTGCGGCCAGGGCTTTCTTGCGGGCGGCCAGCCTCGCCGCGGGCCCGGCAGGCAAGTGCACTAGCCGCGCCTGCCGCCACGGGCTGCCAGTCGCGCGGAGCCTGAAGGCCACCCAGCGGCCGCAAACCAGGAACTACTACTGCGGTCCTGCCACGGTGTCGGAGATGCTGCGTCAGGTCGGCAAGACGGTCAGCCAGCAGGCAGCCGCTCGCCAGCTGAAGACCAACCCCGGCGGGACGGACTGGTCGAATGCCCGCGGATACCCGGTACCCCACGTGCTGAACGCGAACCAGCATCGGAATGTATACGTCGCCGTGGCCTTGCCGTGGTCCCCGACCAATAAGCAGGTCCGGACTTACGAAAATGATCTGGTGACCGATATTAACCGGCATGGCGGTGCCCCGCTGGCTGGAAATGCCTACGAAGTTCCTGGCGGCCCGCATCTAGTCGGACATCCGGCGAATCAGGAAATCGCGCACTGGTTCGATATCAGGGGATACCGGAAGTCTGGCGCCATAACCGAGTATGAGGACTCGGTGCACGGCGCCCCGAGCATTGGCTGGAGTACCGCAGTCCCGGCTTACGCCGCCATGTCGTCAAGGACGATCGTGTACATCCTCGGCGCCCGTGGCTACGACTGGTAGGCACCGGCCTGGCAGGCTCACGGCAGCGGGCGTGCTCAGCCTGGTGACCGCGGCGTCGGCCGGGTGCGGAGTTCATGCTGACGCGCCCGCGGCGGCCGGTCCCGCCGCTGGGTCAGCCTTAGGGCCGGCCGCTGGGCAAGGTGCAGGGCCGGCCGCGGGACAAGGTGCAGGGCCGGGCGCGGGGCAAGGTGCGGGGCCGGGCGCGGGGCCGGGCGGCGGCGGGCAATCTGCCCGCGGATCGGCTGGCGGGCAGGTTGCCGGCAGGCAGCCTGGCGCAGGCCAGATGAGCTGGCAGCGGTTCTGTGCCGTGCCGCCGGGCGCCAGCCTGCGGGCTGCGCTGCGGCGGCCGGTGCGGGCCTCGCTGCACGGCGAGATCATCCCGCTCGGCATGTCGGCCGACGGCCGGACGGCGTACGTGTCCGCCTGGACGCCCGGCTTCGCCGGCGTGGCCGCGCTGCGCCTGGCCACCGGGCACCTCCGGCCGATCCGGGCCTTCCCGCACCCGGCCGCCGACCAGGCCGACGGATCCGCCGCCGGGCGCTGGCTGGTCTGGGAGGAGACCCACTCACTGCAGAGCCTGGATGGCTTCACGGTCTATGCCTGGGACTCGGCCACCGGGCGGCTGCGCAGGCTGGGTCACTCACTGCGCGACCGCGGCGGCATGCCATGGCCCAGCCCTTGGCATGCCCCGGCGGTCAGCGGCAATTACGCCGCCTGGGCGCAGGGCTACGGGCCGGGCGGCGAGGTCGAGGTGCTGCTGGCCAATCTCGCGACCGGGCAGATTAGCGTCGTCCGCCGCGGTCATGCTCAGCCGCCGTTCTTTGACGGGAACCTGCTCGTCTGGCCGGAGTCCGACCAGCCCGGGGCACAGACCACGCTGCATGCGCTCAGCCTCAGCACCGGCCGGCCGGCCGTGCTGCCCGGCGCCCTGCGGGCCGTGCACGGGACGGCGTTCGTGGTCACCGACGGGACCAGGACGGCCTACCTGAACCCGGGACTTACCGCGCTGTACTATTCGCCGGCTCAAGACCAGCGGGCGCACGTCGTCCTCCGGCTGAAGGCCAGCGTGCACTTCGCTGACCTGGCGATCGCGCCCGGCGCGCTGGCCTGGGCGACGACGCGGGCCACCTATCTGGGCAGCACAAGGACCGGCGGCTACGCGCGGGTGACCCGCGAGTATGGCGATGCCACCGGCGCCGCCGCGGGCGTGCTGATCTCCGATGCGCCAGCTGGAAAGAGCGCCCATCCGATTCTGCCCCTGCACGTGATCAGGCCGGTCGGCCTGGCCTGGCGCAGCTGCCGTGACCAGGCAGGCTGACCCCTCCTGCGGTGACCGCCGTCCGGCGACCGCCGCCGGCTATCTGCGGTAGCACCCGCTGCGGAACGCCGGCCGGCCAAGCGTAGGGTCGGAATCGATGTTCCGAGGATGTGCGTGATGGTTACGCTGGCCGCGATCAGCGTGGCGAACCCGGTAGCGGCCCGCTCGCAGATGGGGTTCTCGCTCGGCTGGCACATAGTGCTCGCTTGTCTCGGCGTCGGGCTGCCGGCCCTGGTCGTATTCGCCGAGTGGCGCGGTCTGCGCACTGGTGACGTGGCTTACCGGCTCCTTGCCCGGCGCTGGGCGAAGGTCCTCGGGGTCCTGTTCGCCGTCGGCGCGGTGTCCGGCACGATCCTGTCGATCGAGCTTGGGGTGCTGTGGTCGGGGCTGATGTCGCACTACGGCCAGGTGATGGGCCTGCCGTTCGCCATCGAGGGCATAGCGTTCTTCATCGAGGCGATCTTCCTGGGGATCTACCTCTACGGCTGGGATCGCCTGCCGCCGCGGGTTCACCTGCTGTCGGGGATCCCGATCATCGTGGCTGGCATCGCCAGCGCCTTCTTCGTGGTGTGCGCGAACGCGTGGATGAACACGCCGAGGGGGTTCATGGTCAGCGGCGGCCGCATCACCCGCGTGGACCCGTGGTCGGCGATGTTCAACCCGGCCACCGGGCCAGAGACTACCCACATGATCCTGGCGGCGCTGATGGTCACCGGGTTCCTGGTGGCCAGCGTCTACGCCGTGGCGATACTCCGCGGCAGGCGTGACCGCTACCACCGGCTTGGGCTGCTCGTCCCGCTCACCGGCGCGGTGATCCTGACGCCCGGGCAGATCGTGGCCGGTGACTGGGCGGCGCGGATGGTTGCTACCGACCAGCCGACAAAGCTCGCCGCGATGGAAGGCCTGGCCAAGACGACCCGGGGCGCGCCCGAGTCGCTGTTCGGCTATTTCAGCGGCGGCAAGCTGCATGGCGCCATCCGCATCCCTGACGGGCTATCGCTGCTGGCCAGGCTGAACCCGAATGCCACGATCCAGGGTCTGGATGCCACCCCGCCGAACGACCGTCCGTCCTTGATTACCGTCGTGCACCTGTCCTTCGATCTGATGGTCACTATCGGCTTCGGGCTGCTGGCCCTTGGCGCCTGGCTGGCCTGGTCGTGGTGGCGTCGGCGTGACGTGCCGGAGAGCAAGTGGTTCCTCCGCGCGGTCGCCGTCTCCGGGGTTGCCGCGACGCTGGCCATGGAACTTGGCTGGGTCACCACCGAGGTCGGGCGCCAGCCGTGGATCGTGTATCGCGTCCTGCGGGTCGCCAGCGCAGTCAATCCCGAGCCTGGCATCAGGTATGGCTACTACGCCCTGGTCGCCATCTACGCCGTCCTTACGGTGATCACCATCGCAGTGCTGCGCCGGATGACCGGAGCAGCCCCCGTCCCAGACGCGCCCCAGGAACGCGACGTCCAGGAGTACAAGGTCGTATGACTGCCAAGTTGCGGCATTGCCGATGACGCTCGCCGATTGGCTCGCGGGGGTCATGTGGATCGGCGTCACCTGTTACGCCCTGTTCGGCGGGGCGGATTTCGGCGCCGGCTTCTGGGATCTGCTGGCCGGCGGCGACCGGCGCGGCGACCGGCAGCGCCGCCTGATCGAGCACTCCATCGGGCCGGTCTGGGAGGCCAACCACGTCTGGCTTATCTTCGTCCTCGTCGTCATGTGGACCTGCTTCCCCGGCCTGTTCGGGGCGGTGTCGTCGACGCTTTACATTCCCCTCACGCTCGCCGCATTCGGGGTTATCGCCAGGGGATCGGCGTTCGCGTTCCGTAAAACCGTGACGCAAACGTGGCAGCGCCGGGCCTTCGGCGCCGCCTTCGCGGCATCATCGATCATCACGCCATTCTTTCTCGGCGCTGCGGCCGGAGGGGTCGCCTCGGGGCGCGTCCCGCCCGGAATCGGGACTGGCAGGCCAGTCACTAGCTGGTGGAACCCGGTGTCGGTGCTGACCGGGATCCTTGCTGTTGTCGTCTGCGCCTACCTCGCGGCGGTCTACCTCACCGGCGACGCCCAGCGGGCCGGCGATCCCGATCTGATTGCCGGCTTCCGGCTGCGGGCGCTGGGTGCCGGACTCGTCGCTGGCATTGTCGCCGCAGCTGGCCTGATTCTGCTGCATCAGGATGCCCGGGCTCTCTACCACGGCCTGCTCCACCGCGGGCTTCCTATGGTCGTCGTCTCCGCAGTGGCTGGCACCGCGTCGCTTGTCCTGCTCTACCGCCGCCGGTTCCTGACCGCCCGGCTGACCGCCGCCGCCGCTGTCACGGCCGTCCTCTGGGCCTGGGCCCTGGCACAGTACCCTCAGCTGCTCAATCCTGGGCTGACCATCAGCCAGGCCGCCGCGACCCGGGCAGTCCTTGGTGCCACTGCGATAAGCCTGGGCGCCGGTGCCGTCCTGCTCGTCCCGTCCCTCGCCTGGCTCTACCTTCTCTTCCAGCGGAGCGCACCCGGCGAAAGCCAGGCCGCATCACCCCGGCCGTAGCAGCGTCACCGCCCGATTGCCCTCACGCTCGGATGCCCCCAGACCAGCGGCAGCACCGGGTCGGTCATGCGGTCTGGCCGCTGGGCTGCCAGGCTGGCCCGGACGGGAAGGCGAACTCCGCGACCGACTCCGGCCTGATCTGAGATGACGCTCCCGGCGCGGCCGGCGCCGTGTAGCGGCCGCCGGCTATCCGGGCCGGCTCGACGAAATGCTCGTGCAGGTGATCGATCCACTCGATCATCCGCCCGGCCATGGTCCCTGAGACGGCCGCGTAGTCGAACATCGACAGGTGCTGGACGAGCTCGCACAGGCCGACGCCGCCGGCATGCGGGCACACCGGAATGCCGAACTTCGCAGCCAGCAGTAGGTTGGCGATGTTCTCGTTGACGCCGGCCACCCGGCACGCGTCGATCTGCATGATGTCGATCGCGTTCGCCTGCAGTAGCTGCTTGAAGATCACCCGGTTGGAGACGTGTTCGCCGGTGGCCACGCGGACCGGGCTCACCGCCCGGCGGATCGCCGCGGTGCCGAGAATGTCGTCCGGGCTCGTGGGCTCCTCGATCCATTCGGGCCGTACCGGAGCCAGCTCGCGGATCCACGGGATGGCGGTAGGCACGTCCCAGACCTGATTCGCGTCGAGTGCGATGCCTAGCTGCTCCCCGACGACGTCCCTGGCGATACCGCAGCGCCGGATATCGTCCTCAAGCCGGGCCCCGACCTTCAGCTTGACCTGCGTGAACCCCTCCAGGACCGCAGCGGCGCACAGCTCGGCAAGCCGCTCGTCGGTGTAGCCGAGCCAGCCAGGCGAGGTTGCGTATGCCGGGTAGCCATCTTGGACCACGGTCTCCATCCGCTCCGCCTTGCCTGCCGCGCCGCGCTCAAGCAGCTCAAGAGCCTCGTCCCGGGTGAGAGCGTCGGTGAGGTAGCGGAAGTCGACCAGGTCGGTGATCTCGGCGGGGGAGAGGTCAGCCAGCAGCCGCCAGAGCGGCTTTCCCGCGCGCCGGGCCGCGAGGTCCCAGCAGGCGTTCAGCACGGCGCCGATCGCCATGTGCACGACGCCCCGTTCCGGGCCGAGCCAGCGTAGCGGGCTGTCGCCGACCAGCTGGCGGGATAGCCCGCCGAGGTCGGCGAGTACCTCGTCCACGTCCCGGCCCGCCAGCAAAGGCTCCAGCGCGCGGACGGCGGTGAGCTGGATATCGTTGCCACGGCCGATCGTGAAGACATGCGCATGCCCGGCCAGGCTGTCCGGGCCGTCGGTCCGCATCACCAGGCTGGCGGCCGAGTAGTCGGGGCTCGGGTTCATCGCGTCCGAGCCATCCAGGTTCGCCGACGTCGGGAAGCGGATGTCGTGCGTCTCGAAACCGACGATCTTGGTCATCGGCCGCCCAGCCTGGTCGGGCTTCCGGGCGGGCTTCCTGGCGGGCTTCCGGTCGGATGGCCGGGCGGGCTTCCTGGCCGGCCATCGGGCGGCCGCATGCGCAGGCCGGACATGCCGCCGTCGACGGCCAGTGCCATGCCGGTCGTCCCGCTGGCCAGCGGGCTCGCCAGGTACGCGATGGCGGCCGCCACCTCGTCGGCCGTGACAAGCTGGCCGGTCGGCTGGCGCGCGGCCAGCGCGGCCCGTTCCGCCGCCGGGTCCGGCGCTGCGTCGAGCAGCCGGGTCACCCAGGGCGTGTCGACTGTGCCTGGCGTCACGCAGGCGACCCTGATGTGCTCGCGCACATGATCGGCGGCCATCGCCAGGGTGAGCGAATAGAGCGCGCCCTTGCTGGCCGAGTAGAGCGCGCGCTGCGGCAGGCCGGCCGTCGCCACGATCGAACACGTGTTGACGATGACCGCCTGCCCATGGCGCGTCACGGCCCGGCGCAGTTCCGGCAGTGCCGCGCGGCTTACCCGGACCGCGCCGACCACGTTGACGTCGAGGACGCGGCGCCATTCGTCGTCATCGTTGTCCTCGACGGTGCCAGCCGCGCCGATGCCCGCGTTGTTGACCAGGATGTCGATCCCGCCGAGGGCGCTCGCCACCGACTGGACCGCCGCGCGTACCGCTTGGTCGTCGGTGACGTCGGCGACAACCGGATAGAAGCCGCCCGCGCCCGGTCCTGCCGCCGCGCCGGGTCTTGCCGCCGCGCCCGGCAAGCCGCCCGGGCCCGGTCTTGCCGCCGTGCCGGGTCTTGCCGCCGCGCCCGGCAAGCCGCCCGGGCCCGGTCCTGCCGCCGCGCCCGGCAAGCCGCCCGCGCCCGGTCTTGCCGCCTTGCCCGGCAAGCCGCCCGGGCCCGGTCCTGCCGGGCCGGCTGCGCCAGCCTCGTGCCCGCCCGCAGCCCAGGGGATGTCCCGGTCAAGGATCGCGACCCGGGCGCCGCGCGCGGCCAGTAGCCGCGCGGTGGCCAGGCCGATTCCCGAGGCACCGCCGGTGACCAGCGCTACCAGCCCGTCGAACTCCGCCCCAGGTCCGGGCATATGCGCTCCTTCCGCACGGGCAGCCCGCAGCATCCGACGGTCGGCGGGAGCCCGCCCGTTAAGATGACGAAACGATACAGGCCGGTATACAGCGGGGAGCGCCCATGCGGATCGCGCTCTTCGTCACCTGCCTGACCGACACCCTCTTCCCCGACACCGGCAAGGCCATCACCGCGCTGCTGGAACGGCTCGGCCACCAGGTGGCCTTCCCGCAGGCCCAGTCCTGCTGCGGCCAGATGCATTTCAACTCCGGCTACCGGCGGGAGACCGTGCCGATGGTGCGCGGCTTCGCCAGGGCGTTCGGCGGCTTCGACGCGATCGTCACGCCGTCGGCGTCCTGCGCCGCGATGGTCCGCGAATATCACCCGGTCGTCGCGGCGCAGGCGCATGATCCCGGCCTGGCGCGGGCGGTCGCCGAGATCGCGCCCCGCGTGCATGAGCTGTCCGGGCTGCTGGTGAACGTGCTTGACGTGGTCGATGTCGGCGCGTGCTTCCCGTACCGGGTCGCCTATCACCCCAGCTGCCACTCGCTGCGCATGCTCCGGGTCGGCGACGCGCCGGTCCGGCTGCTGCGCGCCGTGCGCGGGCTCGACCTCGTCGACCTGCCGGACGCGGCGGAATGCTGCGGCTTCGGCGGGACGTTCGCCATCAAGAACGCCGCTACCTCGGCGGCGATGTGCGCCGACAAGGTCGCCGCCGTGCGCGGCACCGGCGCGCAAGTGCTCTGCTCCGCCGACAACTCGTGCCTGATGCACATCGGCGGCGCGCTGAGCAGGCAGCGGGCGGGCGTCACCACCAGGCACCTGGCCGAGATCCTGGCGAGCACCCCATGACCGAGCTCGCCATAACCAGGACCGCCATGACCGGGCCCGCCATGACGGGAACGCGTCGATGGGACGCTGCTGCGGTAACAGCGACAACGGAGTCCCATCCACGTCGTTCGGCCCTGGCTAGTCGGCATCGTCGTCGGGCCCTGGCTAGTCGGCATCCGCCCTCGCCTTGCCCGGACCGACTGCGGCAGCGTCGATGGGACGCTGCTGCGGTAACAGCGACAGCGGAGTCCCATCCACGCGGTAGAAGACATGACGCCATGACGGGAACGCCGTGACCGGGCCCGCCGCCGCGGACAGGTCCGCCGCCGATACGCTCGCCACCGCGGGCAGGCTCGCCGCCGCCGGGCCCGCCGCGGCCGGGCCCGCAGTCAGCGACAGCGCATCGAGCATGCCCACCTACATCGGAATGCCAGCCTTCCCGGCTGCTGCTGCCGCCGCGCTCGGCGATGCTCAGCTGCGCCGCAATCTCGCGCGCGCCACTTCAGCCATCAGGGTCAAGCGGGCCGGCGCCGTGGCTGAGCTTGCCGACTGGCAGCAGCTCAGGGCCGCGGGCAAGGCGATCAAGGACCACACCCTTGCCCACCTGGACACCTACCTGACCAGGTTCGAGCAGCGGGTCACCGACGCGGGCGGGCAGGTGCACTGGGCCACCGGCGCCGCCGAGGCCAACGGCATCGTCGCCTCGCTGGTCCGCGCCGCCGGGGCCGACAGCGTGGTCAAGGTTAAGTCGATGACCACGCAGGAGACCGGCCTGAACGAGGCGCTGGCTGCGGACCGCATCACCGCGCTTGAGACCGACCTGGCCGAGCTCATCGTCCAGCTCGGCCACGACCGGCCGAGCCACATCCTGGTCCCGGCCATCCACCGCAACCGGGCCGAGATCAGGAACATCTTCCTGGCCGGGATGCCCGATGCGCCTAAGGACCTCACCGATCAGCCCGCCGACCTGGCCGCCGCTGCCCGCAGCCACCTGCGCCGCGCGTTCCTGTCCGCCAAGGTCGGCATTTCCGGCGCGAACTTCGCCATCGCCGAGACCGGCACCCTGGTGGTAGTGGAGTCCGAGGGCAACGGCCGGATGTGCCTGACGCTGCCGGAGACGCTGATCTCCGTGGTGGGCATCGAGAAGGTGCTGCCGGCCTGGCGCGACCTGGAGGTGTTCCTGGCGCTGCTGCCCCGCTCGTCCACAGCAGAGCGGATGAACCCGTACACGTCGACCTGGACCGGCGTGCAACCTGGCGACGGGCCGCGCGAATTCCACCTGGTACTGCTCGACAACGGCCGGACCAGCGCGCTGGCCGACCCGACCGGCCGCCAGGCGCTGCGCTGCATCCGCTGCTCGGCCTGCCTGAACGTGTGCCCGGTCTATCAGCGCGTCGGCGGGCATGCGTACGGCTCGCCCTACCCGGGCCCGATCGGCGCGATCATCACGCCCCAGTTGCGCGGCATCACCGGGCCGGCTGACGCGTCACTGCCATACGCCTCGACGCTGTGCGGCGCATGCTACGAGGTGTGCCCGGTCGCCATCAACATTCCGGCGGCGCTGGTGCACTTGCGCGGCGAGGTCGTCGAAAAGAAAAGGTCAAAGGCCTTTGATCTGGAACGGATTGTCATGCGCCAGGCAGCCTGGGTACTGCGATCTGGCCGCAGGCTTGGCCTGGCGCAGCGCGCCGCGTCCGCGAGCCGGGTGCTTTTCGGCAGGTCCGGGCGGATCCGGCGGCTGCCGCCCCCGCTGACCGGCTGGACGAAGACCAGGGACGCGCCCGCGCCGCCGCCCGAGTCGTTCCGCGCCTGGTGGGCCAGGACGCACGAGGACGCGAAATGACCGCAGGCGGGCCGCAGCGAAGCTCGCGGGAGCAGATCCTGCGCCGGATCAGGGCTGCCACCGGGCGCGACGGCCCGGCGGCCGCCCCGGGCGCCGGCCCGGACTACGTCGCCCACGCTGACTACGCAGCCGCCGGCGCGGACTACGTCGCCCACGCTGACTACGCAGCCGCCGGCGCGGATTATGCCGCCGCCGACGCGGAATACGCGGCCCTGCCGCGTGACTACTTGCGTGCGCATCACGACCCGGCGGAGCACGATGTGATCGCCCTGTTCGCCGAGCGCGCCGCCGACTACCGCGCCGTCGTGCAGCGCGTCCCGGCCGGCCACGTTCCCGCGGCGATCGCGCGGGTGCTGACCGCCGGAACCTTCGTCGTCCCGGCAGGACTGCCGCCGGACTGGCTGGCCCGGCTGCCGGCGGACTGCCCGGATGCCGTGCTCACCGGCGACGACCCGCCGCTGTCAGCGCAAGCACTCGACGCCGTGGCCGGCGTGCTCACCGGCTGCGCCGTCGCCATCGCCGAAACCGGGACGATCGTGCTCGACCACGGCCCGGGCCAGGGCCGCCGGGCGCTGACGCTGGTGCCGGACTTTCACCTGGTGATCGTCCGGCATGATCAGATCGCGGCCGACCTGGCCGGCGCCCTTGCCAGGCTCGATCCGGCCCGGCCGCACACGCTTATCTCGGGCCCGTCGGCGACCAGCGATATCGAGCTCGTCCGGGTCGAGGGCGTGCACGGCCCGCGCACGCTGCACGTGCTGATCGCCGGTCCGGCCTGATGCGGTCCTCGGGCAGTCAGGGTGACTGGATGAGTCCGGTGACGTTGCCGTCCGCGTCCTGCACGGTTGCAATCAGCTTGCCCCCGCCGACATCGCTGACCGCCCGCTTGGTCTGCGCACCGACGTCGAGGAGCAGTCCGCCATGACATACACCACCGACCCACGCGTCGACGCCTACATCGACGCGCTGCCCGACTGGCAGCAGGCCATCTGCCGCGAGGTCCGTGACCTGGTCCACGCCGCCGACCCGGAGGTAGCCGAAACCATCAAGCGCACCAGCCAGCCGTACTTCGTGCTTGACGGAAATATCTGCGCGCTGCTGGCGGCGAAGGACCATGTCAACGTATTCCTCTACGATGGTGCCATCATCCCTGATCCCGACGGGATCATCACCGCCGGCCACGACAACAAGACCGCCCGCACAGTGGCCGTCCGGCAAGGCGCGACCATCAACGCGCCCGCCCTCACCGCCATGTTCAGGCAGATAATTGCGAACAACCGCGCAGGCGGCTGGCGCAAACTGAAGCGGATGAGCTAACTCACGGCCGACGAGCAGCGCCGCCGGGGCGTCCGGTCACGATGGCCGGGCACGCGATGCGGCTGGCCTAGTTTCCCGGATCACCTGCTGGCCTAGTTTCCCGGGTCATCCGCCGGATCGGAGCTTGCCGCAGGCGGGGCACAGGCCGAACAGCTCGACCGTGTGCCCGACGTCGGTGAAGCCGGCCTCGGCGGCCACCTGGCCAGCCCACAGTTCCACCGCGAGTCCCTCCACCTCGACGCTAGTGCCGCAGTTACGGCAGGTCAGGTGATGATGGTGGGCGCCGCTGCGGCAGCGCCGGTACAGGGTCTCGCCACTGGCGTCGCGGATCGTGTCCACGGTGCCGTCTTCGGTGAGCACCTGCAGATGCCGGTACACGGTGGTAAGGCCGACCTGCTCACCCTGGCTGCGCAGCTCGGCGTGGATCTGCTGCGCGCTGCAGAACCCTGGCATGCTGTCCAGCGCGACTGCGAGCGCCGCTGCCTGCCGGGTGCCGCGCACCCGGGTACCGCGCCCCTGCGAGGGCCTGACAGACCTGGTTGTGGCCACACTCGCACGTTAGCAGCCCGGGCAGCATGAACCCGCGCACGCGGCCGCGGCCCGGGCGGCGTTGTTCCTGGTCCGGGCGCATGGGGGGCGGGTGTCGCCCGGTCCCGGTCGCGGCCCGGGCGGCGTTGTTCCTGGTCCGGGCGGCGGATGGCGGGCGGGTGTCGCCCGGTCCCGGGCGGCAGCGAGGATGGGGAGATGGCAAACCGGCTCAGGCAGGCGACCAGCCCCTACCTCCTCCAGCACGCTGACAACCCGGTTGACTGGTGGCCCTGGTCCGATGAGGCATTTGCCGAGGCGCGCCGCCGCGGCGTGCCGGTCCTGCTTTCGGTCGGCTACTCCGCCTGCCACTGGTGCCATGTCATGGCGCACGAGTCGTTCGAGGACGAGCCCACCGCCGCCCTGATGAACGAGCACCTGGTCTCGATCAAGGTCGACCGCGAGGAGCGCCCCGACGTGGACGCCGTCTACATGACTGCGACCCAGGCGATGACCGGCCAGGGCGGCTGGCCGATGACGGTTTTCATGACGCCAGAGCGCGAGCCGTTCTACTGCGGCACCTATTTCCCCAGGGATCAGTTCCGGCGGCTGGTGACCGGCGTGGCGAACGCCTGGCGCGAGGATCCGGGCAATGTGGCCGGCCAGGCCAGGCAGATCGCCGCCGCACTGGCCGAGCGGGCCGGGTCGGTGCCCGCCATCCGGCAGCCGGGCGGTGGCCCGCACGAAGGCCCGGCCGGCGGTTTCCCCGGTGTGCAGCAGCTTGACCGCGCCTGCGCCGAGGCCGTCACGACGCTGGCGGCCGAGTACGACGCGCGGCGCGGCGGCTTCGGCGGGGCGCCGAAGTTCCCGCCGTCCATGGTGATCGAGTTCCTGCTGCGGCACCATGAGCGGACCAAGGCGATGCCCGCAACGTCGGCCGAGGATGCCGCGAATGGGCAGGAATCCCGCGATCGCGGGATTCATCACCTCGGGCAGACCGGGGACGCGCCGCCAGCCGGGGACTCGGCCAGCGGTGGCACGGCGCCCGGCTCCGGCGGCGACCTCGCCCTTTCGATGGCCGCCGGCACCGCCGGCGCGATGGCCCGCGGCGGCATGTACGACCAGCTTGGCGGCGGTTTCGCCCGGTACTCGGTGGACGCCGACTGGATCGTCCCGCATTTCGAGAAGATGCTGTACGACAATGCCCTGCTGGCCAGGGCCTACCTGCACCTCTGGCGCCGGACGGGCTCCGCCCTGGCCCGCCGGGTGGCGGACGAGACCTGCGGCTGGATGATCAGGGAGCTAGGCACCGCGCAGGGTGGCCTCGCCGCCGCGCTGGACGCCGACAGCGACGGCGAAGAGGGCAAGTTCTACGTCTGGACCCCGGATCAGCTGCGGGCCGTGCTCGGGCCGGGCGACGGGCAGTACGCGGCCGAGACGTTCGGCGTGACGACGGCGGGCACGTTCTCGGCCGGCAGCTCGGTGCTGCAGCTGCCGGCCGATCCGGCGGACGGCGACCGCCTCGCCAGGATCAGGGCGGCACTGCTCACCGCCCGGGCCGGGCGGGCCAGGCCGGCCAGGGACGACAAGGTCGTGGCCGCCTGGAACGGCCTCGCGATCGCCGCGCTCGCGGAAACCGGCCTGCTGCTCGGCCGGCCTGAATACATCGCCGCCGCCCGCGGTGCTGCCGAACTGCTGGCCGGCACCCACCTCACCGCCGGGCGGCTGGCCAGGACCTCCAGGGACGGCGTGGCTGGCGCCAGCGCGGGCGTGCTGGAGGACTACGCCTGCGTGGCGGACGGCTTCCTCGCGCTGTCCGGCGTCACCGGCGAGCCGCGCTGGACCGGGCTCGCCGGTCAGCTGCTCGCCGTGGCCCTTGACCGGTTCGGCGATGGTTCCGGCGGCTTCTATGACACGGCAGACGATGGTGAGCCGCTGCTGTACCGCCCGGCTGATCCCGCGGACGGGCCGAGCCCGTCCGGCGCCTTCGCGGTGGCCGGCGCGCTGCTGAGCTATGCCGCCCTCACTGGTTCGGCGCGGCACCGGGAGGCCGCGGTCGGCGCGCTTGGCGCACTCCGGGTACTCGCCACCCGCTACCCGCGGGCGGCGGGCTCGGGACTTGCGGTGGCCGAGGCGCTGCTTTCCGGCCCGGTCGAGATCGCCATCATCGGGCAGCCTGGCGACGAGCGGACTGCTGACCTGCACCGGACTGCCATGCTGGCCGCGCCGCCTGGAGCCGTTATCGCGGTAGGCGCGCCCGCTGCGGCAGGGCCGGCCGGCCAGCCAGATCAGCAGCCCATTCCGCTGCTGGCGCAGCGCGGCCTGGCCGACGGCAGGCCCGCCGCCTACGTGTGCCGGGATTTCGTCTGCCGGGCGCCGGTGACCGACCCGGCCGGGCTGCGCGCGGCGCTGGCGGTGCAAGCGCCGCCGATACCGGGGACCGTGTACCCTTGATGGTGTTTACCTGCGAATATGCGGCAGCCGGGGGAATGGCAGCCTGATTCGCGGCATCTGGGGTATGGACCTGCGCGGTGGCTTTCGTGCATGGTGGATCGAGAAACCGTCAGGGGAGCGGGATGCCTAGGCCGAGCGGAACGGGTGTGCGCGAGTGGGCGCGACGCTTGCGGCCTCTGCTGGCGGCCGGGCTGGCACTGCTGGCAACAGCCGCTGGCTGGCCGTCGGCTTCGCATGATCACGTGCACGCCGTGCTTGCCGCTCATTACGTTCGCCCCGGATCAGGCGAAAGCGGCGTAGTACTGCAGTTGCCAGGTAATTCCCGTACCGGATCTTTGGCAGTTCCCGTCGCGCACCTGTCGCGCGCGTCCCGGGCGGACGCTGTCGCGCCGCTGCGCCGGCTCTTGCAGGCGGACGTGCTGGTGGTCGCGCCGACCTCGCTGCCGCGCGGGGCCGCGGCGCAGATCAGGAAGCTGCCTGGCGTGGTCGCCGCGCAGCCGATCGACGCCGCGACGATCAAGGTGAACGGCAAGTTCGTGGCGATGCTCGGGGTGAATCCATCGGCGTTCCGCAGCTTCGCCGCGAAGCCGACCGCGGTCTCCAGCCGGCTATGGCAGAGCGTGGCCGACGGCCGGGTAGCGGTTTCGTACACCATGGGCCGGCTGGACAAGCTGCCGCTCGGCGGTGCGGTGAAGGTAGCCGGCCTGCGAACCGAGAGGCTGCGGGTCGGCGGGTTCGGCACGGTGGGGATCCGGGGAATCGACGCGGTCGTCTCCAAGTCCGTGGCGCGGTCGCTCGGCCTGCCGGCCGGCAACGCGATCGTGGTGAGCGCGCCACATGCGCGGCTGGACGCGCTGACCGCCCAGATCAAGAAGCTGATCCCGGGCTCGCGGCACGCGGTGGCCGAGGCGCTGGTGAGCCAGGCCGCCGGATCCGGCGTCGCGGCCAGCACGGGGGCCGCGGGGGCGCCGGGATCGGTGGCGGCCGCCGGGCCAGGGCTGACCAGCGCTGAGCTGGTCAGGTTCCTGAAGGCCGCGGAGAGCAGGATCGGCCTGCCGTATGTGTGGGGCGCGGCCGGGCCGCGGTCGTTCGACTGCTCGGGGCTCGTGCAGTGGTCGCTCGCGCAGGCCGGCGTCGTGATGCCTCGGGTGGCCGTCGACCAGGCGCGCACCGGGCCGATGGTGCCCGCTACCCAGCTACAGCCAGGTGACTTGCTCTTCTACCACACCGACCCCACGGCACCCACGTACATCTCGCACGTCGCCATCTACCTGGGCAACAACATGATGCTCCAGGCGCCGCGTCCCGGCCTGGACGTGCAGGTCGTGCCACTGGACACCGGCGCCGGATTCGCCGGCGCGGTGCAGGTCTACCCGAGGGTCGCGGCCGCCGTCGCGGCCGGCCGGGCTGGCTGAGGCCGCCTGGCGGTCCGCGCCGCGCGGTAAGCGGCGCGGCCGGCTGAGCCTGCCGCCGGGCCAGGCCGGGGCGCGAGCATGGCAGGCATTTGCGCAGGCGACCTACTTGCGCAGGCAAATCTTGAGGTGTAATCATAATTACATGAGTCCAGCAGAGGAAGGCGCGGGCACATCGCCCGCGGAGCGGCTTCGCGGATGGTTCGCCGGCCGCCTGCCCAGTGACTGGTTCACCAGCATCCCCGAGATCAGGATCGACCGTGAGGAGATCACGGTGACCGGGATCCTGCCCGATCCAGAGATCGCGCCGGACTCGTCGGCCGCCGAGCGGGCGGCCGCCGTGGACGGGCGCAGCCGCAGGTTCCGCGAGGAGACCCGCCAGCGGCGGATGGAGATCGCCCGCGAGGCCGAGCACAGCTTCGGCCGCAAGATTTCCTGGGGCGTGACCTGTGCCGGCAAGACTGTGATGTTCACCACGTTCTCTGTGCCGGTGATGACCCGGCTCCGCCAGGCCGAGCGGCTCGTTCTTGACACGCTCGTCGACGCCGGGGTGGCGCGCAGCCGTAGTGACGCGCTGGCCTGGTGCGTTCGCCTGGTCGGCGAGCATGAGGACACCTGGCTGACCGACCTCAGGGAGGCCCTGCGCGAGGTCGAGCAGGTGCGGTCAGGCGGACCGGGGTCCTGACGAAGCGCGCTGCCCGCCGGCTCCCTCCGGGGGTTCCCGGGCGCTGGGAGGCTGAAAACGAGAGCGGTTAAGATCCGTCCGGCTGCGGCCGGACAAATCTCAACCGTTCTCGCGTTGGCTGCCCGTACGGCCGGCCACGCCGGGGACCCGCCTGGCCGCTTCGCACAGTGCCGGGCCAATCCGCAGGTCCTACGCGCATTTGATCCCTCCTTGTCGGGGTACACTCCCCAGATCCCGCGAGACAGGACGCCTTTGCCTGCGCGTCGCGGCGGGCCCGGACGGAGCGACCGCACAAGCGCCCGGAGGAGGAGCAGTCGTGGTGTATGAGGTGAATGCCGCGTCGGTTGAGTGGAATCCGGCGACGGAGCGGCTCCGCGAGCTGACGGAGAAAATGCCGAACAGCCAGCTCACGGAGTTCGGCAATGTCGTGGTGAAGACGAGGGTGGACTCCCGCAGCACGCGGTCGACCTTCGTGGTCCATGACTCGACCAATGCCACCAAGCAGACGATCTCGCGCGAGGAGTATGACCGGATCGCCGCGAACCAGGACGCCTATATCGTCGGCGCGGAGATGGTGGTGGTGGACGGCTACATCGGGTCTGATCCGGAGTTCCGCACCAGGGCGCGCCTGATCATGGAGGCCGCGAACGCCAACGTGGCCGGCATGCAGAAGCAGCTCTACTACCCGGCCGCCGGCGACTACGACCCGGCCACCTGGACGCCGGACACCACCGTCATCTACACGCCGAACCTGACAGCCCCCGGATACCCGGACGACCGGGTCATCGCCGTCGACCTCCGCGAGAACCTCACCCGCGTGCTCAACTCGGACTACTTCGGTGAGTCCAAGAAGGGCGGCCTGCGGATGTGGAACAACATCGTCTACAACCGGGGCGGCCTGGCCCTGCACGCCGGCTGCAAGGTCATCCCGGTGAACGGCAACCCCACCACTGTTCTCATCGTCGGCCTGTCCGGCACCGGCAAGACCACCACGACCTTCACCACGCAGCTCGGCAGCAAGCCCGCCCAGGACGACTTCGTCGGCCTGATGCCCGGCGGCCGGGTCTACACGACCGAGAACGGCTGCTTCGCGAAGACCTTCGGGCTGAACCCCGATTACGAGCCGCAGATCTACAGCGCGACCATCAAGCCGGATGCCTACCTGGAGAACGTCTCCGTGGACGCGGCAGGCAAGGTCGACTTCTTCGACACCTCCTATACCAAGAACGGGCGGACCACCTGGCCGTTCTCCTATGTGGACCCGTGGCCTGGCAATGAGGTGCCCGCGGCGGAGTTCCTGCTGATCCTGAACAAGAACGAGAACATCGTGCCGAGCGTGGCCCGCCTCGACCGGGCCCAGGCCGCCGCCTACTTCATGCTCGGCGAAACCACCGGCACCTCGGCGGGCGGCAAGGACGAAGAGGGCAAGTTCCTCCGGGTTCCCGGTACCAACCCGTTCTTCCCGCGGGACATGGCCGACATGGGTAACCGTATTCTTGAGCTGCTCGACAGCCACGAGCTGAAGGTGTTCGTGCTCAACACCGGCCGGGTCGGCGGCACGGCCGAGGACGTGTCGAAGAAGGTGACGATCCCCTACTCCTCCGCGATCGTCCAGGCCATCGTCGAGGGCACTATCGAATGGGTGACCGACCCCGACTTCGGCTACGAGATCGCCGCGTCCGTGCCTGGGGTGGATGACATCGAGATCCTCCAGCCGCGCAAGCTCTACGAACGCCAGGGCCGGGTCGAGGAGTACGACGCGATGGTCGGCAGGCTGAAGCGCGAGCGCAGGGAGTACCTCGGCTCCTTCGCGGGCCTGGATGAGGCGATCACCAAGTCGATCCGGTGAGCGCGGGCTGCTCCCGGCGCACCAGCCGCCGCCTGTGCATGGCACCCCCGCGTCGCCGCTGCGGCGTGGGGGGTGCTATTTCTGCGCGCATCGAGTTAACGTTCCGTTATGGGGGCACTGCGTTGCGTCGACGGCTCAATTCTCACGGTTGCCGCCGTGTCGTGCTGCGACCGGCTCGGGCAGCCATACGAGATCACCCTGACGCTCGCCAGGAACGAGCGGCAGTTCGCCGCGATCGGCGAGCGCTGCGGCTTCCGGCTGGCCCGTCTCGCCGCCCTGGTTAGCGCCGCCCGCGAGGATCCGGCACAGGCGGCCGCGTGGCCCGATCCGGACGACCGCTTTCCAGAGCCAGAATGCGATCCAGGCAGGGCGCCGGGTACGGCGCCGGGCAGGGCGCCGGGGATGCTCATCCCGGTTGCGGCCTGCCTGCCCGGGGACCGGGAGTACTTCTCGCTCCGCGCCAGGGAACGGACCGACCTGCCCGGCGCCGGCGAGCTGCGCTGCTGGCTGCGGGCGTCGGCGGACTGGCTGGGCGAGCCCGGCTCCGCCGGGCAACTGGGCGAGGCCGGCCCGGCCCGGCAGGAAGCTGGCGGCCCCGCCGGGCAGGCTGGCGGCCCCGCCGGGCAGGCCGGCTGGCGGCTGAGCCGCCGCGCGGTGCTTGAGGCATGGGGCGGTCCGGGGATCGGCGTGCGAGCTGTGCTGACCTCAGCCGAACTGGTGACATTCTTGGATACGGTGCTTGCAGAACCGGGCGGCGTCCCGCTGGCCGGCCCGGCGCCTGGCAGCGCGAGCGCTGCCAGGAAGCAGCCTGGTGCAACCCGCCGGCCGGCCCGGCGGGAGCGAGGAAGGGTGCCGGATGGGACTGCGCGGACTCATCTACCGGCTGTACGAGCGCCGGCTTGAAGCATCCCTGTCGCCGCAGGCGATCCCCCGGCACGTGGGAGTGCTGGTCGACGGCAACCGCCGGTGGGCACGCTCGGCCGGCCTGTCCGATGTCAGCGGCGGTCACCAGAAGGGCGCCGACAAGATCTTCGAGTTGCTCCAGTGGTGCCAGGAAAGCGGCGTCGAGGTCGTCACCCTCTGGCTGCTTTCCACCGACAACCTGACTCGCCCGGCCGGGGAGCTTGACCCGCTGCTGCGGATCATCGAGGAAACCGTCCGCGAGCTTGCCACCCAGAACTGGCACGTGAACCCGATGGGTGCGCTCGACCTGCTGCCCGCAGAGACCGTCGGCGTGCTCAAGGACGCGGGCGAGGCGACGGCGCTGAACTCCGGCCTGCTGGTCAACGTGGCGGTCGGATACGGCGGGCGGCGCGAGATAGCTGACGCCGTGCGCTCGCTGCTGCAGGAGCATGCGACCAGGGGAACGACCATCGAGGAACTCGCCGAGGTGCTCAATGTCGAGCACATCGCGCAGCACCTCTACACGGCCGGGCAGCCCGACCCTGACCTGGTGATCCGGACGTCGGGCGAGCAGCGGCTCGGCGGGTTCCTGCTCTGGCAGAGCGCCTACTCGGAATTCTATTTCTGCGACGCGTACTGGCCGGCTTTCCGCCGGGTCGACTTTCTCCGCGCGCTGCGTTCTTATGCGGCCAGGCATCGCCGGTTCGGCTCCTGACGCAAATCGCCCGGATAAACCGCCCGCGTCTCGGTTTTCCGCGCTCGTGCATCGGAGACTTACCGCATTGCGGAGAGCAGATTTGGCGGGTCGCGGATGTTAACAGGGGAGTTGCGGTACTTCCGGGCGGCGCCCGGCCGGGGGTACCGTCAGGAGTGACGGGCGGTGCGTAGCCGCCCGACGGGAAGGCCCTCGAGATCTTCGAGCTTCGCGTCCTGGCACGCAGGCGAGATGAGCGAAGGGCCGGTGTCCGGCCCATCGCTGGCCGGTCCCGGTCCCGCCGACACGTCTGTGTCCGAACGCGGCGCCGCCCATGGCGCCCAGGGGAGAGCGAGTGGCCAGTACCCAAGCGCGCCGCGATCAGCGGCCGACCAGCAACCGCACCGACACCGGCGGCCGCCGCGCCAGCAGCGGCCGCGGGGGCGCCGGCAGCCAGGCCCGCGAGCCAGCGGGCCCTGGCCAACCGGCAGCGTCAGCGTCCCGCGGGCAGGCAGCATCCGCCGCGTCCCGCGGGCCGGACGAATACGCCGAGTTCCGCGGGCCGGACGAATACGCCGAGTTCCGCGGGCCGGACGAATACGCCGCGTTCCGCGGGCCGGCCGAATCCGCCGCGTTCCGCGGGGCGGCAACGTCCGCAGTTCCCGGACGGCGCACGTATGTCCTCGACACCAGCGTCCTGCTGGCCGACCCGGCGGCGATCGGCAGATTCGCCGAGCACCAGGTGGTGCTCCCGATCGTCGTCATCACCGAGCTCGAGGCCAAGCGCCATCATCCGGAACTCGGCTTCTTTGCCCGGCAGGCACTCCGGTACCTGGACGACCTGCGAGTGGAGTTCGGCCGGCTGGACGCGGAGCTGCCGATCGGGGACCAGGGCGGTACGGTCCGGGTCGAGTTGAACCACGCCGATCCCGCGGTGCTGCCGCCCGGGTTCCGGCTCGGTGACAACGACACCAGGATCCTGTCGGTGGCGCGCAGCCTGGCCGCGGAGGGCGCGGCGGTAGTGCTGGTCAGCAAGGACCTGCCGCTCAGGGTGAAGGCGGCCGCTATCGGCCTGACCGCCCAGGAGTACCGCGCCGAGCTGCCGGCCGACTCGGGCTGGACCGGCATGCGCGAGCTCGACGTGACCGCCGCGGAGATCAGCGAGCTGTACGAGGCCGGCCGGCTGGACTCGGCGGCGGCCAGGGAACTGCCCTGCCACACCGGGCTGGTGCTGATCTCGGGGGTCTCCGGGGCAGGCAGCGCGCTCGGCCGGGTGCTGCCGGACAAGTCGGTGCAGCTAGTCCGCGGCGACCGCGAGGCGTTCGGCCTGCGCGGCCGGAGCGCCGAGCAGCGGGTCGCGCTCGACCTGCTGCTTGACCAGGACGTCGGGATCGTCTCGCTCGGTGGCCGGGCGGGCACCGGCAAGTCGGCGCTCGCGCTCTGTGCCGGGCTGGAGGCGGTGATGGAGCGGAAGCAGCACCGCAAGCTTGTGGTCTTCCGCCCGCTGTACGCGGTCGGCGGCCAGGAACTCGGCTACCTGCCCGGCTCCGAGGCGGACAAGATGAACCCCTGGGCGCAGGCGGTGTTCGACACGCTGTCCGCCGTCACCTCGAAGGAGGTCATCGAGGCGGTGCTGGAGCGGGACATGCTGGAGGTGCTGCCGCTGACCCACATCCGCGGCCGGTCGCTGCACGATTCCTTCGTGATCGTGGACGAGGCCCAGTCGCTGGAACGCGGCGTCCTGCTCACCGTGCTGTCCAGGATCGGGGCGGGATCGCGGGTGGTGCTCACGCATGACATCGCGCAGCGCGACAACCTGCGAGTCGGCAGGCACGACGGCGTCGTGGCCGTGATCGAGAAGCTCAAGGGACACCCGCTGTTCGCGCACGTGACGCTGGTCCGCTCGGAACGCTCCCCGATCGCTGCCCTGGTCACCGAGATGCTGGAGGACACCGCGCTGTAGGGCCTTCGCGGCACGCTGCCGCCTCCGGGTGACGCCATGCCGCCGGGGGCGGTACCGTGACCAGCGTCATGAACCACTCACCAACACCCGTCGACGGGAAGGCCACGAGCGCCCGGCGCCCGCTCGCGCCGCCTGGCACTGCCCCGGCAGTCTCCCTGGTAATGCCGGTCAGGAACGAGGAGCGGCACCTGGCGGAGGCTGTCCGCGCGGTGTTCAGCCAGGACTATCCGGGCGATCTGGAGCTGGTACTCGCGGTAGGCCCGTCACACGACCGGACCGACGAGATTGCGAAACGGATTGCCGCCGCTGACTCCCGTGTCACAGTGGTACCGAATCCGAGCGGACTGATACCGAACGCCGTCAACGCCGCGATCAAGGTATCGAGACACTCGGTCGTGGCGCGGGTGGACGGGCACTGCCTGCTGCCGCCCGGCTACCTGCGCACCGCCGTGCGGGCACTCGACGAGACCGGGGCCGACAACGTCGGCGGCATCATGGCCGCGGTCGGCGTGACCCCGTTTGAGCGGGCGGTGGCCTGGGCGATGACGTCGCCGGCCGGGGTGGGCGCCTCGCCGAACCACACCGGCGGCGAGCCGGGCCCGGCCGACACGGTGTACCTCGGCGTTTACAGGCGTGCCGCGATCGAGCAGGTCGGCGGCTATGACGAGGCATATCAGGTGGCCGAGGACTGGGAGATGAACCACCGGATCCGGCTGGCCGGCGGGCTGATCTGGTTCCTGCCGGACCTGCAGGTGACCTACCGGCCACGGGCCAGCGTCCGGGCGCTCGCCATGCAGTACTTCCGCTACGGCCGGTGGCGCCGGGTGGTGGCAAGGCAGCACGCGGGCACGATCAACCGGCGCTACCTGGCACCGCCCGCTGCAGCCCTGGCGGTCGCCGCCGGGACGCTGGCCGGCCTGGTCGGCCTGGCTGGCCTGGCCGCTGGCAGCGGGAGCGGCTGGCCGCTGATCGCGGCCGCCGGGTTCGCGGTGCCATTGCTGTACCTGGTCGGCCTGCTCGCTGTGACCGGCCGGGCCGCACGCAGCCTGCCCGGCCGGGTCACCATCCGGCTGCCCGTCGTCATGGCGGTCATGCACATGTGCTGGGGGGCCGGCTTCCTCACTAGCCCGGCCAGCCTCATTCCAGGAAACGGCCGCCGCAGCAGCTAGCCGTCACGAAAATCCGGCATCAACGGGCCTTCTGGCCCACCCGCCCCGGCACCGGGATCCCGGCCACCCGCGGAACTCGCCAGGGAACACACTCGATAGCCAATCCCGCTCAACGTGACGCTGACCTCGTCCCGGGGGAACCCGCGGCAGCGAATCCCGCTCGATGTGGCGCTGAATGCGCACGGCGAACCCGCTCAATGTGGCATTGAGCGGGTTGGGTGCCGTTTAACGCCGGGTTCAACGGGTTCCGCTGGGCACGGCGGGGGCCGCGCGGGCGGGCGTGGGGGCCGCGCGGGCGGGCTGGCGGGGGAGCGGGTCAGCGGGTGAGCAGGAACTCGGCCAGGTCGAGGTCGCCTGGGTAGGTGATCTTGATATTCCGCTCGCTGCCCGTCACGGCGCGGATCGGGATCTGCGGCAGATAACGGAGCACGACCCCGCAGTCGTCGGTTTGCACCGCCCCGGCGAAACCCGGATCGGCCGCTGCCAGCCGATAGGCCGCGGCAATCACCGACAGCCGGAACCCCTGCGGCGTCTGGCAGCGGAGCAGCACGTCGCGGCGCGGCATCTCGGTGATGACGCCGTCGGCGGCCTCGACGATGGTGTCAGACGACGGCACGGTGACGCCGATGGCCCGGTCGGTGGCCAGCGCGCGTACGCAGGCCGCGATGGTCTGCTGATCTATCAGCGGCCGGGCGGCGTCGTGGAAGAGCACATCGCATTCGTCCTCGCCGAGCGCGCCGATCGCGCACCTGGTCGAGTCCGTCCGAGTCACGCCGCCTTCGATCACGCCGGTCACCTTGGTGTGGCAGCCGGCCGCTAGCAGGGCAGTGATTCGTGCGGTGAGATCGCGGTTCGTCACTACCAGGATGGCGTCGATGCCAGGCGCGTCCTGGAAGGCCGCCACCGAGTGCTCGATCAGCGTCCGGCCCGCGAGCATGCGCAGTTGCTTGGGCAGGCCGCCGCCGAATCGCTGGCCGGATCCGGCGGCCAGCACCACGGCGACCGTCCGCATGAGCGGACCCTACCCGCCCGGCCGCCCTAGCATGAGCACCGGTGCCGCTCGGTTAAATGCGGGTAGGTGTTGCGACGGTAGGTGTTGCGCGACTGAGGGTCGTGCGCGCCGGGTTGCCCTGGCCGCGGGTACCTGGGTCAATGGTGCATGGGCCCGTGGGTACCAGGGCCGTGGGTGCTGGGCCGTGGGTGCCTGGGCTGATGGTGCCTGGGGCTGATGGTGCCTGGGCCCGTGGGTACCAGGGCCGATGGTGCCTGGGGCCGTGGGTGCTGGGCCCGTGGGTGCCTGGGCTGATGGTGCCTGGGGCCGGTGGTGCCTGGGGCCGTGGGTGCTGGGGCCGTGGGTGCTGGGCCCGTGGGTGCCTGGGCCGAGGTGCTTGGCGGGCGCGCGGCGGCTGGCGAGCGGCCATGGGCTGACGGGAGGTTGGGCATGACCGTGACGGAGGCGGTCGACAGCCTGCCTCGCCGGCTGGCCGGCTGGGCGGCCGCCCAGTCCCTGCCCCCCAACTCGATGACCGGCATCTCGCTAGCTCTCGGCCTGTGCGCTGCCGTGTGGTTCACCGCGGGCACCTGGCTGGGCAACGCGGCCGGCGCGGTCGCGCTATGCGGCAGCTACCTGGTCGGCCGGTCCGCCCGGCGACTGGCCGCGACGCCACCCGGGCGCGGACGCGCGCGGCCGGCCAAGGGGACCACGGCCAGCGAGACGGCAGGCTCGGCCAGGGCGAACGCCGGAAGCGCCAGTCGGCTCGCCAAGCCGGGGTCGGCCGAGCGGATGTCGGCTAAGGGGACCACGGCCAGCGAGACGGCAGGCTCGGCCAGGGCGAACGCCGGAAGCGCCAGTCGGCTCGCCAAGCCGGGGTCGACCGAGCGAATAGCGGTCAGCGAGCCGGCGGCCAGGGCCAGGCCAAACGCCGTCAGGGGTAGCCAGCTTGGCCATGCGAGGCTGGCCGGGGGAATGACAGCCGGCGAACTGGCCACCCGGGCGAACACCGGAAGCGCCAGTCGGCTCGCCCGGGCGAACGCCGGAAGCGCCAGTCGGCTCGCCCGGGCGAACGCCGGAAGCGCCGGTCGGCTCGCCAGGGCCTGTGCCGCGACGACGGAGTGCGGGGCGTACGCGGGTCTTGCGGCCGGCGGCCCGGTGACTGGTGGCCTGCTTGCCCGCGGCCTGGTGACCGGCGGTCCGCTGGCAGGCGCTGGCATGTGGCAGCTGGCGACGACAGCGGTGATCATGGTGGCGGTGAGCCAGCTGGCCGTGGCGTGTGGCAGCCAGGGGCGGGCAGGCAGCCAGGGGCCGGCTGGCGGCCGGGGGCCGGCCGGCAGCCCGCGGGATGCATCGCCCCGGAGCCTGAGCTGGCAAGTACTCGGCATGCCCTACGGCGGCCGCATCCTGCTGATCGCCGTAGTCGCGCCGGTCGTCGGAGCCCGCGGCGCCTTCCTCGGGCTGCTCGGCTGGGCCGTCATCGCCATCGGCTACGCGATCATCAGCAGCCGGTCGCGCCCGGCTGGCGCCCGGGCCGCCCGGGCCATCGTGGTCTGCCGCGACGACGGGCTGATCGCGACCGAGATCGGCCAGCCCGTCCGCGGCCAGCTGGTGCCGCTGCCACCAGCCCTGACCGGCGTGGCTGCCGTGGCCGTCCTCGCGGTCCTCGGGCTGCGGAATCTGCCCGGCTTCCTGCTGCTCGCTCCCGTTGTCGCGATGCTGCTCGCGGCGGTCGGCTCCAGCCACCCGCATGTCGGGCGGCTGGACTGGGTCGTGCCGGTGCTGCTGCAGGCCGGGCAGTTCGGCTACATCGCCGCGATCGGCGCCGCAACGGCCGTCCCCGCCCCGCTGATCTTCACGGCATGTGCCCTCACCGCCCTGCACTACGCGCATCTCGCTGGTCATGCGACCAACGACTCGGCCGTGGGCTGGGAGGGCCGCATGATCGCAGCCGGGCTCGGCGCGGCGCTGGGCATGGCGACGTTCACCTACCTGCTGCTCGCGGCGTATCTTGGTGTGCTCATCTGCCGGGAGTTCATGACAAACTGGCTGCCAGCCACGGAGGGAGACCGCCGGTGATCGGCATGGTCCTAGCGGCTGGTGCCTCGCGCCGGCTTCGTCCCGATACCGATGCGCTGCCGAAGGCACTGCTCCCGGTGGCAGGCGACACGACGATCCTGGACATCACGCTGCGCAACCTGGCTGCCGTCGGGCTGCGCGAGGTCGTGGTGGTGGTCGGGCACGCCGCCGGGGTTATCCGCGACCGTGCCGCGGACCTGCAGCGCAGGCACGGCGTGACGGTGCAACTCGTGCACAACGAGCGGGCGCTGGACTGGAACAACGCCTACTCGCTCTGGCTGGCCCGGGAGTATTTCGCTGGCGGCGCGCTGCTGGTCAACGGCGACACCGTCCATCCGGTGAGCATCGAGAAGACGCTGCTCGCGGCCGCCGGCACTGGCGGCGAAGACGGCCCGGGAGTGATTCTCGCGGTGGACGACGTCAAGCGGCTCGCTGACGAGGAGATGAAGGTCGTCCTCGACTCCCGGCGGCTGCTGGCCAGGATCAGCAAGCAGCTGGATCCGGCGACGGCCTACGGGGAGTACATCGGCGCGACGCTGATCGGGGCGGCTGCGGCAGCGCCGCTTGCCAGCGCCCTGGAGGCGACCTGGCGGCGCGATCCCAGCCTGTACTACGAGGACGGCTACCAGGAACTCGCTGACCGCGGCGGCGAGATCGCGGTTGCCCCGATCGGCGCGGTCGACTGGGTCGAGGTCGATAACCACGACGACCTGCGCAGGGCACGCGAGATCGCCGTCCGCTGCTAATCTCGCGGTTGTTCACCGGCTGCGGTGGCGTGGCTGGCGTCCGCTCCGCTGCGGCCTCGGCACCGCCGCGCCGTCAGGCCCGGCAGCGCGGCGTCCGGCTCGGCTGCGGGCGTTTGCCCGGGCAGCGGATGCCTGGCCGGGTCATTGTGCTGCCCTGGCTGCGGGTGTCCCGCCCGGGCCGCGGCTGCCGCCTGGTCGCAGTAACGTCGGTACCCCGGCTCGCCGTGGCCAGCCGGATACTTGAGGAGGTCCATGCCGCTCCTGGCCCGGATGCTCTACGCGCCGCTGATCATCGATGTCCGGCGCGGCGCTGTCGCTGGCCTCGGCGCGCTGCTCGCTGACCGCAGGATCGCGGCTGAGGGCCGGGTAGCCGTCGCGGTCGGGCCCGGCCAGGGTGACAGCATTGCCGCCGAGCTTGAGATTGAGGCGGCCGAGATCTTCAGGGTGCCGGATGGCACGCACACCACCGCGGCTGCCCTTGGCCAGCGGCTACGCGCGGGCGCCTACGAGGCGGTGGTCGGAATCGGCGGCGGCCGGACGATTGATGTCACCAAGTTCGCCGCGCACATGGCCGGGATGCCGATGGTGGCCGTCACCACCAGCCTGTCCCACGACGGCATCTCCTCGCCGGTCAGTACGCTGGAGCACGAGTCGGGCTACGGATCCTACGGCGTGGTCATGCCGGTGGCAGTGATCGTGGACCTCGACCGGGTGCGCAGCGCCCCCGCCTCGCTGGCCACCGCGGGAATCGGGGATGCCGTGAGCGACCTGTCCGCTGTCGCCGACTGGGAACTCGCCGCCGCGGATCTGGGCGAGCAGGTGGACGGCCTGGCCATCGCGATGGCCAGGTCGGCCGCTCAGGCGGTGCTGCACCAGCCGGGCTCCGCGCGGTCCGATGAGTTCCTCACGGTGCTGGCCGAGTCGCTGATCCTGTCCGGCATGGCGATGGCAGTCGCCGGGTCCAGCCGGCCCGCCAGCGGCGGCGACCACGAGATCATGCACGCCATCAACAAGCTGTACCCAGGCACCGGCAGCCATGGCGAGCTGGCAGGCGTCGGTGCCCTGTTCTGCACCTACCTGCGCGGGGATCTGCAGAAGGCCGAGTTGATCTCGGCCTGCCTGGCCAGGCACGGCCTGCCGCGGACGCCAGCCGACCTGGGCATGTCGCACGCCGACTTCGCCAAGGCCGTCGCGCATGCGCCAGAGACGCGGCCCGGCCGGTACACGATCCTGGAGCGTCTCGCCATGTCCGAGGCGGAGATAGCCGACCGAGTGGAGGATTATGCCAGGACCATCGCTGGCTGAGCTCAGGTCGGAGGGCCAGCCGCAGGCCATCATCGACCGGCTGAACGACGAGCATTGGGCCGGCCGCCTCTACATGCGCAAGCTCTCGCCGTTCGCCACCTGGGTCTTCGCCCGGCTCGGCTGGTCGCCGAACGCAGTCACCCTGGCATTCATCGGCTGCGGTATCGCCGCCGGCGTGGTGGCGGCGTTCGGCGGGCTGGCCACGGCCGTCGCTGCTGCCGCGCTTATCCAGGGCTACCTGCTTTTCGACTGCTCGGACGGTGAGCTGGCCAGGTGGAGCGGCCGCACCTCGGCGACCGGCGTGTTCCTGGACCTGATCGGCCACTACCTGGCCGAGGCAGCGCTGCTCATCGGGCTCGGCCTGCGCGCGCAAGGACATCTCACCGACTCCGGCCCGTACGTCAGCGCCGGCCTGGCCGCCGCGGTGCTGGCCGTCATCGTCAAGGCCGAAACCGACAACGTGGTGGTCGCGCGGGCCAAGGAGGGGCTGCCTGCCTCGTACGGGGACGAGGCGCTGCAGCCCACCGGCTCGGGCCTGGCCCTGGCGCGGCGGCTGGCCAGCGTGCTGCGGGTGCACCGGATCACCCACGCGGTGGAGCTGTCGCTGCTGATCCTGGCCGCAGCGGTGGCCGATGAGATCCGCGGCGGCCTGCTCGCCACCCGGGTGCTCATGCTGGCCTGCCTTGTCGTCAGCGCGCTGATGGTGGTCGCGCACCTGGCGGCGATCGTCTTCTCGCGGCGGCTCCGTTGAGGTCGGCGGGGCCAAGAAGGCCAATCTGGATCCGGCAGGCCAGGGAAGTCAAAGAGGCCAGGAAGGCCAGGAAGGCCGATGCGGCAGGGAAGGCTGAGGATGCCGCGATTGATGCCAGGGAGATCCGGGTGAAATTGTCTTGCGTCATCCTGACGATGGGCAATCGCGCGGCAGAGCTCGACCGGGCGATTGCCAGCACCGCCGCACTCCGGGCGGATGGCGGCGACCTCGTCGTGGTCGGCAACGGGGCGGATGTGCCGCCCGTCCCAGCCGGGGTAATCACGATCCGGCTGGCGGAGAACGAAGGCGTGGCGGCGGGCCGCAATACGGGCGTGTACGCCTGCGCGGGCGATGTGGTGCTGTTCCTTGACGACGACGGCTGGTATCCCGATGCGGGCCTGGGTGAGTACATCGCCGGGCGATTCGCCGCCGACCCGGCGCTCGCTGTCGTGTCGTTCCGCGTGGTAGACCCGGCCGGGGGCGCAGGGGCCCGCTGGCATGTGCCGCGGCTGCGCGCGGGTGACCCGGAGCGCTCGTCGCAGGTGACCACCTTCGCAGGCGGCGCCTGCGCGATCCGGCGGTCGGCGTACCTGGAGGCAGGCGGGCTGCCCGCGCAGTTCTTCTATGCGCACGAGGAGACGGACCTGGCCTGGCGGCTGATGGACCTCGGCTACCGCCTGGAGTACGACGCCGCCGCACGGATGTGCCATCATGCGATGCCGAACGCAAGGCACGCGGAGTTCCACCGGCTGGACGGGCGGAACCGGGTACTGCTGGCCCGCCGGAACCTGCCCTGGCCGCTGGCGGGCGTCTACTTGCTGGACTGGCTGGCGATAACGCTGATCCGGGTCCGGTCGGCCAGCGCGGTGCGGGCGTGGCTGGCCGGATTCGCTGAGGGCTGGCGGATGCACCCTGGGCACCGTCGGCCCATCTCCGTCCGCACGGCGTGGCGGATGACGCTGGCCGGCCGGCCGCCGGTGATCTGAGCGTGCGCCGGGCGCCACGACCGGCCCGCGTGGGACGGTCATCAGGCCCGGCGGGAGCCTTCCCCGGCCCCCGCCGGGCCCGGGCACTCCGGCGCGCCCAGCCGGGGCAGCGTCGGCCGCCGAACGGGCCAGCGTGATTTGCGTCACGGTGCGCCGGGCGCTCGGCGGTTAACTTGCGCCATGCCCGGGCAGGGCTGGACTTATCGGGGCATGATTGGACGAGCCGGGCAGGCAGGCTACGCCTGGTCAAGCATGATCAGCCGGGCGAGCCGGACGCCGGGCGGTAGAATTTCTCCGGTGGAGGATCGTCGATGGCCATGCTCTGGCTGAGGGCGGTATCGGCGGGGGGCACCGGACCTGGCCGATGGCGGCAGTGGCTGGCTCCGCTGGATCTCGCGGCGATCCCGCGGCGGTGGTGTGCCGCGGTGTTCACGGCTTGCGCGATCTTCGCGACCGGGGTCGCGCTGTTCAGCGACAACGACCTGCACCGGCGCTGGGGCCTGGTCGCCGCCGTTGCCTACCTGGTGGCGTCCGTGGCCGTACTGGCCTGGCGATCGCGGGGGATCGACCTTGCCCTGCTGGTGAGCGTCGGCGGCGCCCTGGTAACGCCGCTGTTCTGGAACGCCGAAACCGGCAAGCGCCAGCCCGAGGTGAGCGTCATCCAGCGGTCGGCCGGCGAGCTGGTCCACCACCACTCGCCCTATCAGAGCGCCGCGACGCTCGCCACGGTGCACAATCCAAACGCCTACAACCCCTATTTGCCCGTAATGTCGCTGTTCGGAGTCCCGCGCGCAATGCTCGGGCCCGGCGCGATGACCGACCCGCGGGTCTGGTTCGGGCTGGCCTTCCTGGTCGTCTTCGGGCTCGCGCTGGCCGCAGTCGGCGCCCGGCATGTCGTTCGCTGGACGCTGTTCATCGCCGCGACACCCTTGATCGCGTTCGAGCTCGCCGTTGGCGGCACCGACGTGCCCATCCTCGCGCTCATGTGCCTGGGCCTGGCGCTGTTGTGGAAGCGTCCCCGGCATGTGCTGGCCGGCCTCGCGATCGGGGTCGCTGCCGCGGCAAAGGCAACCGCCTGGCCGGCGGTCGTGGTGGCCGCGGTGCTGATCGTGGTCCGCGACGGCCGTCGGCCGATGCTGTATTTCGTTGGCGCAGCGGTCGCTGCCTGCGCGGCGCTCATCGGCCCGGTGGCCCTGCTCTGGCCATCGGCGCTGATCGACAACACGATCATGTTCCCGCTCGGATTGGCCGGCATCAAGTCGGCCGCCGCCAGCCCGCTGCCCGGGCATGTGATCGCCCAGACTGGCCATACGGGGCACACGATCGCGGTTGCCCTGCTGGTGCTGGCCGGGGTGGCCATCGCGGTGTCCGTCGTGGTCCGGCCGCCCCGCGACGTCCCGGCCGCTGCCTGGCGGCTGATCATCGGCCTCACGCTGATGTTCCTGCTGGCACCAGCGACCCGGTTCGGGTACTTCATCTATCCGGCTGCGCTGCTGGCGTGGCTGCAGATATCGCTGCTGGCCGAGCGCCGGGCCCGGGCCGCGGCCGTCGGTCCCGGCGGTCCCGGCGACTTGCGCTCGGTGCCTGCGCTGCCGCCCGGGCGCCCGATGGCGGGCAGCGGGTCCGCGGCCGGGGCCAGCCCGGGTCAGGGGCCCAGCCAGGGTTAGCCGCAGCCCGTGCCCGTTCAGGGCACCGGCGGGCTGTTCGGCCCGGCGAACGCGGCGCGGTCGCTGCGGCAGCTCGCGTTGCCCCTGATGCCGTTGAAGTTCTTGGCGAGACTGCCGACCGCGGGCTTCGACGGCGTTGGCGATGGTGACGTTGAAGGCGACGCCCGGAGGCCCTGGTAGGCAGAGCCGATGATCAGCTCCAGCGTGCCCGGGGTCAGGCTGGAGTCCTGTTCCACGGTGACATTGGACAGCTCGTGCTTCAGTGTCTTGACCGCGGGCTTGTCGGCGGGGCTTGCGTACTTGATGACGGAGTTCGTGTAACCGAAGCTGCTCGCATCGCCGGTGCCGACGACATTGAATTGCCGGCTGGTCAGGCTAGCCGCCACGGTGCTGGCGACGCCGGCCACGCCGGACCCGTTCAGCACCTGCACGTCGACCTGGGACGGGCTGGCATCAAGGACGGGGGTCGTCTTCGGCCCGGTCACCTTCTTGCCCGGCTTGGGCAGCTTCCGGTCATGGGCGATCGCCGCAAACAATGTGGACGCCTGCGGCGTCCAGGTCACCCAGTTGGCATTCACCGTCGCCGTCGCCGACGGTACCTGGATGAACTGCACCGATTTCGTGGACAGGCCCTTCACGCTCTCGGCGATCTGCAGCAGGCTGGAGGTGTCCATGTCCGTCGTCATCGCGGCGGCGATGTCTTTCACGACGGACAGCAGAGTCGTCGGGCTGCCGAGAATATTGGAGTTCTCGACACCCTGCAGCAGCGAGGCCATCAGGAACTGGTCGCGCTGAATTCGCTGCAGGTCGGAACCCTGGCCGATGTTCTCGCGGGTCCGCCAGAAGGCCAGTGCCTGCTGGCCCCCGACGTGATGCCGCCCGGCCGACAGATGCAGGCCGGAATTTAGGTTGTTCACGGCGAACGGCAGGCAGACGTTGACGCCGCCGATGTCGTTGACGACATGGATGAACCCGGTGAAGTTCAGTTCGACGAAATGGTCGATGCGGATGCCGGTCGTCTGCTCGACGGTCTTCCACAGACAGGCCGGCCCGCCGTTGGCGAACGTCGAGTTGATCTGCTCGACGGAGCCTGGCGATACCTGCTGCCCGGGAGTCCCGGTTCCGCGCGCGGCGCAGGCAAGGATCGGCACCGTTGAGTCACGCGGGAAGCTGACCACGGTGGCGCCATGCCTGCCAGGCGAGAGATGCAGCAGCATGACCGTGTCCGAGCGCTGCGGGCCGTTGGCGAGGCTGGCGCCGAACCGCTTGTTCGCGCCCTTCCGGCTGTCCGAGCCGATCACCAGGAGGTTCAGCGCGCTGGTGTACTTAGGCGGGCGCTTCCCCAGGTCGGTGATGGTGACCCGGTGGATGCTGGCCACCACGCTCCGGTACTCCACATAGGCGCCGAGCGCTGCCACGACGAGGACGAAGGTCAGGCTGACCGAAACCCACGCGGCGATGCGCCGCCGGAGATGCGGACGGGATCGACCGCGCGGGCTGCGTGGTGACTCTGGCCCGTCGGCGCCACTCACATCGTCGTAGCGGCTCATCGACCCTCCGGGCAGTCATCCTAGCCAAGCGGCACGGGTAACTTGCTGCTAACCGCTCAGGCAAATGTTATGCGGTCCTACCGGGATCAATCGTCCGTATCGCGGATGACATGAGGCGCGCGCGGACTCGGCCGCGGTATCTGCGGCCTCGCCCCATCTACAGTAGGTCCGTGCGCCCTGGAGACCGTCCGGCAGATAGTTCCGCTGCCGCCGACAGCACCGCGGCCCGGGACGGCGCCGCTGCTGGGGACGCCGCCGGCGGGGGCGGCGCGGTGACAAGGGACGCGGTGACGGGGGACGCAGTGACAGGGGACGACGCTCTCGGCGGGGACGGCACCGTCGGCGCGGACGGCGGGGACGGCGCGGTCGGCAGGGACGGCGCTCTCGGCGGGGACGGCACCGTCGGCGCGGACGGCGGGGACGGCGCTCTCGGCGGGGACGGCACCGTCGGCGGGGACAGCGCCATCGGCAGGGACAGCGCTCTCGGCGGGGACGGCGGGGACGGCGCTCTCGGCGGGGACGGCGCGGTCGGCGGGGACGGCGCCATCGGCAGGGACAGCGCTGGCACGGAGGAAATCGCCGTCGCGAATGACGGCGATGCGGCCAAGGACAGTGGCGCGGCGAAGGCGCGCAGGACTGACGCGGCCCGGACGGCAGGACTGGTGAAGACGCGCGGTTCCGGACTCGCGATCATGAGCCGCCGTGTGGGCCGGATCGCCGCGGGCGTGCGCCGGCCGGCGGGCGGCACCGCGTTTGCCTGGCTCACGACGCTGCCGGCCATCCTGGTGATGGCGTGGCTCGTGCCCGGCCTGCCGCTGCTGCTGGTCGGCGCGTTCGTGCCAGCGGCGATGCTGCTGATCTCGGCTCCGCTTGCGGTACTGCTCGCCGTCAACGGACTCGGCCGGGTCCCGGCCCGCTGGCCCAGGGAATTGCCAGGGCCCGATCACCGCCGCCAGCGCACGGCCTGGTGGGGGCTGGCCGGAACCGTGGTCGTCGCCGTCGGCTTCGCCGCCTGGCAACTGGCCGCCAACTCGCCGTCGGTCATCGTCCGCCGCGATCCAGGTGCCTATCTGCAGGCGGGCTACTGGATCGCCCAGCACGGCTCGCTGGCCATTCCGCGGTCGCTGACGGCATTCGGCGGCCCGCATCCCGGGCTCTCCTTCTCCAGCATCGGCTTCTTTCCGGACGGCGGCGTGATTGCGCCAACGTCGGCGTCCGGCCTGCCCATGCTGGTTGCGGGAGGATTCTGGATTCACGGGCTGGCGGCCGCCGCGGCGATGAGCCCGGTCCTCGGCGCGCTGGCCGTGCTCGCGTTCGGTGGCCTGGTCGGCCGGCTGGCCGGCCCGCAATGGGCTCCGGCCGGAGCGCTCGTCCTCGCGTTCACCTTGCCCGAGCAGTACACGAGCAGGTCCGCGTTCAGCGAGCCATTGACGCAGGTGCTGCTGCTCGGCGGGCTCAGCTTGCTCATTGACTCGCTCACGTTGGACGGTGCGCGCGGTGCTAGCGGCAAGGCGGCCGGGGCGCGCGGCCTGCTGCGCTGGCTCAGGCCGGCCAGCGTGCTGGCGGCCCTGGCCGGACTGGCACTGGGGCTGATCGCGGCAGTGCAGGTGAGCGGGCTCCTTTACCTGCTTCCTGTGATTCCGTTCGTCGGCGTTCTGATAGCAGGCCGACGGGCCCAGGCTGTCTCGTATAGCGCGGGTCTGATCGTCGGTGTCGGCTACGGCATTGCCGACTGGTACCTGGAGTCTCGCCCCTATATGGGCACCATCGCCCGGCCGCTGGAGCAGGCCGGGCTCGCAGCGGCGGGGCTGGTCGTGCTCACCGCTGCCGTGGTGCTGCTGGTGCGCTCGGCCCGGGTGTGTCGCCGGCTGCGGAAGGTGGCGGGCATGCGGCCGGTGCGGTGGCTGCCCGGGGTAGCTGGCGTGGTGTGCGCAGCGGCGCTGGCGGGCTTCGCGGCCCGTCCGTATGTGCAGGTCGTGCGCGGGCACCCGAACCCGGCCACGGCCGCATTCGTCGCGGCACTGCAGCGGGTGCAGCACCTGCCGGTCGATCCGACCAGGCTGTACGCCGAGGACACCCTGTACTGGGTTATCTGGTATATCGGCGCGCCCGCTGTCCTGCTCGGCGGGCTCGGCCTGGCGCTGCTCGCCCGCCGGACCGTACGCGCGCTGCTGACCTGGCGGGACACCGCTGGGGCTGCGCGCAACTGGGGACTGCCGCTGGCGATCATCGTCGGGGGGATGGCTGCTGTGCTGTGGCGGCCTGGCACCGTGCCCGATCAGCCGTGGGCAAGCCGCCGGCTGGTGCCGGTAGTCCTGCCCGGCCTGATCCTGTGCGCAATCTGGGCGTCGGCGTGGCTGGTCGGCCGGGCCAGGGACCGCGGCGCCGGGCCCGCGGCCTGGTCGCTAGCCGGGGCATGCTGCGTGGCGGCGCTGCTTGTGCCGACCGTGGTGACGACGTTCGGCGTCGCGCTGACGCACTCGGGCAAGTCGGGCTCGCTGCGGCCGGTCGCTGACGGGCTTGCGCTGAAGCGGACCGGCGCGGGCGAGGCGGCCGCCGTGCGGGAGCTATGCGCGGCGATTGGCAGCGGCGCGTCCGTGGTGATCATCGACCAGCGCGTGGCGCGGCAGTTCACGCAGGTGATCCGGGGAATGTGCGGCGTCCCGGCCGGGTGGATGCCGGGCTCGTCCGCGGCGAATGTGCGGGGCGTGGTTGACGGGATCTCGCGCGCCGGGCGGCGACCCGTCCTGCTGGCCGGCCGTCGGCCGGAGCTTGCGCCGTACGGCTCGCAGCCGCTGAAGGTGCTTGACCTGCGGACCACGCAGGACTCGCAGGAGCTGACGCAGCCGCCGACCGCGCCCAGGCGGCTGCACTACGTGATCTGGCTGGCTGCGCCCACCGCGCTGTCGGTCGGCGCCTGACGCGAAGGACCAGCGGTGGCTGGCCCGGACGGCTGGCGCGGCGCCTGCACCGGACGGCTGGCGCGGCGCCGGCCGCGCCGGATCCGGGGCCTGTCGCGGGACTCCTGGCTTGGCTGCTGCGGCGGGCCTAGTGCGCTGAACCAGGGGCTGGCCGACGGGCTCGCGCGGCTGACGCTGCGATTTGCTTCGGGCTGCGCGGCCCCCTAAAGTTAAGGCACAGCGACGCGGGGTGGAGCAGTTCGGTAGCTCGCTGGGCTCATAACCCAGAGGTCGCGGGTTCAAATCCCGCCCCCGCTACCAGGAAATGCAGGTCAGAGGCCTGATCGCCGGCAGGCGGTCAGGCCTTTTGATCGTTTGTTGGCGGTTCGTTGGCGGGATAGGACCCCGGAGCGCGGCATGCTCGGAGGAGGATCGGCAGAGACCGGCATTGTGAGCTGCTGTCAGGGCTCGCCTTTTTGAACGCCGCTCGTCCGGCTCGGTCTCAGGGCTTCAGCCGCGGATGCTCCTCGTCTGGGCTGCCACGGGTGGGCCGCCGGAGGAGAAGCTTTGAGGCCGCAGGCTCAGCTCGCGGGTGGCATCCTTGGCACCGACCACCCGGATCTCCGGCCAGCCGTCGTGTCAGCCGTCTGGAGCACGGGCCCGTCTGCTACGCAGGGTGAGCAGTTCTGTGGCGCCATCGAGTGCTCGTGCTATGACGCCGAATCGGAGCGGCTGACGGCTGGGTCGGCCGCCTCTGTGACCGAGCTCAGAATTCCCATATCTGGGCGTGTTCCCGGCGCCCGCCAGACTGTCCGCCGAAGCGGCGCGCCTGCCGGTACTGCGACCCGCTGGACAGCATCCGGCCGTGCAAGACGCTGGTTCGCAGGCTGGTTCTGAGCCTCGCATCTCTGCTTTGCGGCCACCATGCGGAGGATGCTGAGCGACCTCGTTGGCGAACTGACGGTTCATCGGTCCCGGATCGAGTCGAAGGTCGGCGCTCCGGCTTCCAGGGGTACCCGGGTGGCGCGGGCCACGAAGCTGATGGCGTGATACCAGCCGCAGAGCAGGAGGAGGTCGAGCAGGTACGCCTCGCTGAAGACGGCCGCCAGTGCCTGCCACAGGCTGCCGGGGATGTCGGCGTCCTCATGGAGAGCGTCGACGGCTCTGATGAGCAGGCGGTCTTGTTCGCCGTCCCAGCACGGGTCATCAGCGGTCCCGGATGCCAGCGAGGCGATCTGATGCTGGTCGAGGCCGGCGCGTTCGGCGAAGAACGCCACGTGGACTCCCCATTCGTACTCACAGCCACAGCGGGCGCACGTCCGGTCGATCACAATCTCCCGGTCGCGCAGCGGGAGCGACAGCGACCGGCTCAGCTCGTACGCCCCCCAACTGCCCATCGCCTCGGTCATCGGCAGATTCCGCACGAAGGTGCGGAACAGGGCGATCGGCGGGACACCTGAGGGCATCATCTTCGACAACTGGGCGCCGATCTCAGGGGTGTAGGGGGGCTCAAGGGCAGAGATCCTCGGCGTTACTATTTCCGTAACCACGGAACAGGAGCGTATGTTACGGATATCGAAACGTCAACCGGCACTCCGCGTCGGCCGGCTCGTCCCGGCCAGCCTGTCCGAGGGTCATCGAGCGGCCGGCCGCTCATGGCTGCCCTCGATCTCCTTGGCCGCAGGTGGTCGCTGCGGGTGCTGTGGGAGCTACGGGACGGCCCGGCGGGTGCCCGCGCCCTCCGGGACCGGTGCGACGCAATGTCTCCGAGTGTCCTCTACCAGCGGCTCACAGACCTCACTGATGCAGGCCTCGTGACACAAGGCGACGACCAGCGATATGAGCTGACTGAGATCGGCCGGGCCCTCGGCGCAGCGCTCGAACCCCTGGACAGGTGGTCGCGCCGCTGGGCCCGGCAACCCTAAAGCCCAAGGCCGTGTAGTTAAGGCGTTGTCCCTGGGTGCAAGAGGTGGCGGGTGATCGGTTAGATCGTCAGACAGCAGGAGCGAAGCCCCGGTAGGAACGACGTGTCCGCCAAGACGCGCCGATTCCCGAGGGGGCTCCGCTGTGGCTCAGTCTGTCATTACCCGCCGGATCGTGGTGGCCGCGGGCGTGTTCGCGCCCGGTCACCTGGGAGAACTCACCCGCATTGTCCCGTTCGAGATGGTCGATGCGGTGCTGGCCGACTGCGGCGCGGTGCAGCGGCGGGTGCGCAAGCTGCCCGCCCGCGTCGTGGTCTACCTGTTGCTGGCCGCCGCGTTGTTCGAGCCGGCTGGGTATCTGACCGTCTGGCGCAAGCTCACCGGTGCGCTGGAGGGCGCAGGCGCCGTGACGGTCACGGCCGCGGCCTTGTGGCAGGCCCGCACCAGGCTGGGGCCGGCGCCGCTGCGGGGCTTGTTCGATCTGCTGCGCGGCAGCGCCGCCGCGCCGCGCACCAGCGGATCCTGGTGGCGCGGGCTGCTGGTGTGCGCCATTGACGGCACCACGCTGGACGTGCCGGACACGCCAGCTCACCGGGTCCGGCTGGGCAAGCAGGACAACCAGTACGCCACCGCCGGCTACCCGCAGATCCGGCTGGTCGCGCTGGTGGCCTGCGGCACCCGGGCCATCATCGACGCGGTCTTCGGGCCCACCGCCGGCGGGGAACCCTCCTACGTCCCGCGGCTGCTGCGGTCCTTGCACCAGGGCATGATCGTGCTGCTGGACCGGGGCCTGTCCGGCAATGCCCTGCTGGCCGCCCTCGCCGGCACCCGCGCGGACTTCCTGGCCCGGCTGTCCGCCAGCCGCAAGCCGCCGGTCCTGGCCCGCCTGCCCGACGGCTCCTTCCTGTCTGTCCTGGGCGGGGTCAAGGTCCGGATCATCGAGTGCCAGATCACCATCGCCACCACAGCCGGCACCCAGACCGGGACCTACCGGTTAGCGACCACCCTGCTCGACCACCACCGCTACCCGGCCTTCGAGCTGGTCACGCTGTATCACCAGCGGTGGGAGGTAGAGTCCGCCTACTTCGAGATCAAAAAGACGATGCTGGGCCGCCGCGTCCTGCGCGCCCGCACCCTGCCCGGCATCACCCAGGAGATCTACGCTCTGCTGGCCGTCTACCAGGCCCTGCGGATCGCCATCACCGACACCACCATCGCCGCCCCCGGCACCGACCCCGGCCGGGCCAGCTTCACCATCGCCCTGCAGGCCGCCCGTGACCAGGTCATCCAGGCCGCCGGCGTGATCGCCGCGGAAACCATCGACCTGGCCGGCACCATCGGCCGCCACATCCTGCACAACCTGCTGCCCGCCCGCCGGCTCCGCGTCAGCCCCCGGGCCGTCAAGCGACCGCTGTCCCGCTACGCCTACAAGAGCCTGCGAGTGGACCGGCGCACCTACAAGGCGACGATCAGCATCGACATCTTGACGATCCCGCTCAGCCCTTAACTACACGGCCTTGCCCTAAAGCCCGGCCTGCCGCCACCGGCTGGCAGAACCCGGCAAGCAGCAGCTACCTGGCGATCTGCCAGCCACCCGCCCTGGCGCCAACCGCTGGCCAGCTACCATCGTGACCGTCAGCGAAGCTACGAGCGCGCAAGAAGCCGAATTCTGCGCCATCGTGAAAAGCACCTCCGCACAGTAGTCAGCCATCCAGATCGGCGGGTCCGGCGCGGACCATGAGCCTGTCGCGTTAAGCGTGATTCCCGCTACGCGGGATGAGTTCAGCTGCGGTGCGGCGAGTCTCACGAACGCGCAGATCACCGAGTGGCTGATCGCTGACCTGCAGTGTTACGGCCTGATGGGCGCCTGAGAGACTAGTACCCATGGTTGATGCCGGCCCGACCTCGCGAAGGTCATCGCGATCGCGGGCAAAGCTTACTGATGATCACCTGTGCCGTCTTGCGGCTCTGGCCGACGCCGACCATGAGTCCTTCACAAGCCGGGACCGCCGCCAGGAGTACCGCTCACGTCGGCTGGCTGTTGTACTCGCGCAGGGGGCTGCCCTCCACTACCTTGACGGTCAGACTGGCATCAAGGATCTCGATGTCTGGACGTTCTACGCCGGTCTTCCAGCCACCCGATTCCCAGCCGACAAGCGAGAGACGCACTCTGATTTCGGCCCGTCCGCGCTCGGGTGCCAGTCATATGACCTCAGCGCGGCGCGAAATGCGCACGAGCTAGCCCGCTGGCGGCGGTGGTCCGCCTACTCCGGCCGACGAGTCGACTTTCTCATGCGGACACTCCCGGTCCAGGCAGATGCCCCGATTAGCGCTGTGGTCACAGCCCTCCAAGAGTGGCTGGCATGTGGTGCCCGGAGCACTGCCACTCACAAACCGTCGGCTTGGCATCTTGCAAAGAAGGCCGTGATGCTCCTTCACCCTGAGCAGCATCGGGGTGACGTGGTTTGGGTGCGCGGCCACGCCTGCCTTCCCCAGGCAGCCATGTCGACCACGGGCGGGCAGCACGCAGATCACCCAATACGGGCGCCGCGCAGATCATCAGGCTGATGACCGGGCTGCCGCCCATAGCGCCGGTAAACGAAGCACCAGTGCCTGGTCCGGCAAGTCAGGTGTCCGGCGGGTCGGTCCGGCTCCTCCAGCCTGGCCCCTCATCGGCGCCCATCAGCGCCACGACGAAGTCATCGGCGACTTGCCGTCTGAAGTCCTGCTCGCGCTCGTTTGGGGCTGGTGACACGTTTCTTACCGGAACCCCCATAGAGTGACCTGCGTGGTGATGGACACACCTGGCGACGGCGAGCCGACCGAGGCCCAGGTCGAAGCCGACCAGAAGTTGGCCTTCCGGGTAGCTCTCGGATTCCTCACGGGCTTAGCCAGCCTGGCAGGTGTCGAGGCTGTCGTGGCCGCCGCGACTTTCGCGCCAATATTGGACGCAATTGCAACCTGGGCGGTAAGAAAGCTCGGTCGGCGGCGAGTCGAGCATGCAGCCGAGACTCTGATGGTCGGCGCTGAGGCAGCGGGCATCCCGCTGGGCGAGTTCATCGACAGGGGAGTCGCAGACGAGCGTCGTCATGAACTATTTGCTCGGGCATTGACAGTCGCCCAAGACGCCGCGTGGTGGAACAAGAGGCGAGCTCTTGGCCGCGCCCTGGCGAATGGCGTGATGGGAGACGATGCGCGCATCGATCAAGAGTTGCTGTTCGTCCGGGCGGTCGATGACATCTACGAGATGGACGTTCGCCTTCTCAGCCGCCTGGCGGTTGGCTCCCGCGGGACGGCCCCCGATATCGCGCGTTATGATCCTGGGCTGGCGGACGGACTTCTGCCGCTGCTCGGGAATCTGCAATCGCACGGGCTCATCGACTCTAGGTCGCCAGTCACGCCTGGCGGCGCAATGACGCCAGAACCGTATTACTTCATCACCGACTCGGGCCGCGATTTCCTCGCCCGCCTGGCCGACGACCCAAGCTGAGAACGGCGTGGGAGTCACCGCGCCACATTCGGGCGTCCACCAGCGCCGACGTGAAAGCCGGGACGCTGCTGGCCCCTGATGAACATGCCAGCGGCCGACGGATCCAGGCACCCTAGCGGTTGGCCGGCCAGGGACACTGACAGCTTCAGCCGAGGTAGCCACCGGGCGGGCATCCGGCCGGGATGCCGGTAAACCGAGCGCGGGGAGCCCGGCAGCGAATCGCCCACCTGGCCAGGCGGCCGGGGCGACGAGCCTGCCTCAGCACGGGCAGCCTCCCGCCCAGCCTGGCGCGATCCGGGTGGAATCGCAGCCCGCGGAACGTGCACCACGGGCACACGAAAACGGCGTGGCTTACGCGGCCGGGCGCCGGGCTGCTTGCGGGCCAGCCGAGCAGGCGTGGCACGTCGGCCTGGGGGATGCCGAGCGCTGCTAGCTCACCGGTGACCCATTCGGCGGTACCGTCCAAGATCACGGCACATCTGACGGTGTAGCCGCACCGGACGCATGCGCCGCTGTAGCAGCCACGCCGGGCGGTGCTGTCCGCGAATGCCCAGCTGGCCAACGCGACGGCAGGCAGCAATACCAGGGCCGGGTGCCGTGCAACGGCAACGCCGATCAATGCCGCGACCGCCGATGTGCTGGCGTTACTGCGAGTCCACGCCACTAGCGACCGGGCGGCCCGATCTAGCGCCTTTGTCATACGCGCATTGTCTTGCCGCTGGCGTCTCCGGGGTGCGCGACATGCAGGCCGGATGGCAGTTGACTGGGAGCGCGGCCCGGTAATCGGCGACCGTTTAGTGGTGGGTGTCGTGGTAACGATCGTTCACGGACACTCCCTCGACCGGTGGCGTTTCCGCAGGAGCGAAGTGTCAAGCGTGCCGTGTCCGCGGCATCGTCACGCTGTCGGAGGTTACCGATACAGTCGCGGGCCATGAAGATCGGCTACGGGCGGGTCTCCACCTGCGACCAGAACCCTGAAGCCCAACGTGATGCGCTTGCGGCCACCGGGTGCGACCCCGTGTTCGTGGACAAGGCCTCCGGCAAGCTGGCCAGCCGGCCGGAGCTCGACAAAGCGCTCATGGTCGCCCGGGGCGGCGACCAGCTCGTGGTGACCAAGCTCGACCGGCTCGGCCGCTCCCTGGAGCACCTCATCACCCTGTCCAGGGGCCTGCAGGAGCACGGCGTGGACCTGGTGGTGCTCGACCAGGGCATCGACACCTCTACCGCCGTAGGCCGGATGTTCTTCCAGATCCTCGGCGCGATCGCCGAGTTCGAGCACGCCCTGATGTCGGAGCGGACCATGGACGGGCTGGCCGCTGCACGGGCGCGAGGCCGCACCGGCGGGCAGAAGCCCAAGCTCACCCCGCGGCAGGCCAGGATCGCGCGGGAGATGTACGACGAATCCGGCCCGGACGGCAAGCGGCGCTACACCGTGGCGCAGATCGCTGCCGAGTTCGGCGTCACCCGCCCCACCATCTACCGCCACCTCCAATGTCTGGCGTCAGCCTGAGCAGCCTGCTCGCGGCCGCCCTGCTGCCCATCGAGGAGCGGTGCTGGGCCCCGAGCACCCGGACACCCTGACCACCCGCGGCAACCTCGCCTACTGGGCCAGACAGGCCGAAGAAGGCACCGGACCCGGCGTGGATTAACTACCTCATATTCACTGCTGGTCCGTGTGGTGGCGCGGCGGGTGGCGCTATGCGAGGGTTAGGTCACGGAGCGGCGAGCGGGGGTGGGAGATGCCGGGGGAGGTCCTGATAGCGCTAGCGCAGTGGGCCGGGCAGACGGTGGCGGCGGCGGCGGTCACGGACATGTGGGAGTCGGCCAGGCGCAAGTTCGCCCAGCTGTTTGGACACGGCGATCCTAAGCGGACCGAGGCGGCGGGGCGGTGGCTGGCGGAGACGCACGAGCAGCTCACCGCAGCGACGGGTATGGATCTGGAGCCAGCCCGCGCTGCACAGGCGCAGCGGTGGCAGGGCCGGTTTGCGGATTTGCTGGATGAGGACCCAAGCGTCGAGGCTGACCTCCGCGCGCTGGTGGAGGAGATCCAGGCGCAACTGCCTGCGGGCGCGGTGGCTGCGGCTGACCATTCGCTGGCGGCCGGGGGTGATGTGAACATCACCGCTTCTGGCGGTGGGGTCGCTGCCGGGGTGATCCATGGTGGGGTGTCGGCGGGAAACCCTTTCAGCCCGGGTCCGGGGAGGGGCGAGCCGGATCCGGGACCGCGGTAGCTGGGCCCTCTGGGGCTGCGGCGGTCGGCGGCGGTGTCGCTGCCGCAACCGTGGAACAGCTCAACATCTATCAGGCTGGGCCGGTGCCAGGCCACCTCGAGGCGGTGGCGGGTCTGCCGGTGTCGCTGCCGCTGCGGCCGGCACTGCTGGCCGGGCGGGCGGAGCTGCTGGCCGGCCTGGAAACCCGGCTGGTGGACGGCCCCGGGACAGGGCCGCGGGTGGTGGCGCTGTATGGGCTGGGCGGTGCGGGCAAGACGAGTGTGGCGGTGGAGTACGCGCACCGGCACCTAGCCGAGTTCGCGATCGCGTGGCAGTTGCCCGCCGAGGACCCGGAGCTGTTGCTGGCCGAGTTCGCCCGGCTGGCGGCTCAGCTGGGCGCCCGCAAACGGCGTGATGTGCGGGACCCGGTGGCGTCGGTGCACGCGGTGCTGGCTGCGTTCCCTGCGGGGTGGCTGCTGGTGTTCGACAACGCGCCCAGCCAGCAGGCAGTGCAGCGGTTCCTGCCCCCGGCCGGGCGGGGCCGGGTCCTGATCACCAGCCAGAGCGCGGCCTGGCCGCCCGGCTGGGCGGTGCAGGTCCCGGTGCTGGACACAGTGGTCGCGGCGGAGTTCTTGGTCAGCCGGACTGGTGACCCCGATGAGCGGGCCGCGGAGAATCTGGCGGAGGGGCTGGGCGGGCTGCCGCTGGCGCTGGAGCAGGCCGCCGCCTACATCCAGGCGGCCGCGACCAGCCTGGCCGGGTATGTGTCGGTGTTCCAGGAACGGCGGGCGGACCTGCTGGCCCGCGGCCAAGCCGCCGGGCACCCGGCGGATGTGGCGGCCACGCTGGGACTGGCCCTGGCCCGGCTGGGGGAAGAAGCCCCGGCCGCGGTTGGGCTGTTGCGGCTGCTGGCCTGCCTGGCGCCTGAGCCGGTGCCGCTGACCCTGCTGCTCGCCGATGCGCAGGTCGCTGGCAAGCTGGCCCCGGAGATTGCGGCCACGGCCGGGCCGCTGCTGGGCGATCCGGTGGCGGTTGGGGATGCGGTCGCCGCGCTGCGCCGCTACTCGCTGGTCACCCCGGCCGGGGATGGCCTGGTGCTGGTGCACCGGCTGGTCCAGGCCGTCACCCTGGCCCAGGTGCCGGTGGAAGTGGGCAGCCAGTGGCAGCAGGCTGCCGCGGCCCTGGTCGAGGCCGCGATCCCCGCCGACACGGCCCTGCCTGCGGCGTGGCCGACGTACGCGGTGCTGCTACCGCACGCCCGGGCGGTCCTTGCCCTGACCAGCAGCGGCAGGCGGCGGATCGCAGACTACCTCGGCCAGAGCGGCAGCTACCTGGCCGCCCGGGACCTGTGGCAGCTCATCGCCGACGCCTACCGGCAGGATGAGGCCTACGGACCGGAGCACCCGGACACCCTGGCCGCGCGCCACGAACTCGCCTTCTGGACCGGGAGGGCGGGGGATGTGGCCAGGGCCCGGGACCAGGTTGCCGCGCTGCTCCCTGTCGAGGAGCGGGTGATGGGTCCCGAGCACCCCCTCACCCTGGCCGCCCGCCATCAGCTCGCCTACTGGACCGGGGAGGCGGGGGATGCGGCCAGGGCCCGCGACCAGACCGCCGCGCTACTGCCCATCTACGAGCGGGTGATGGGTCCCGAGCACCTCCTCACCCTGGTCGCCCGCGGCAACCTCGCCTACTGGACCGGGGAGGCGGGGGATGCGGCCAGGGCCCGCGACCAGATCGCCGCGCTGCTGCCCATCTGCGAGCGGGTCTCCGGCGCCGAGCACCCACAAACCCTGGTCGCCCGCCACGACCTCGCCTGGTCGACCGGGAGGGCAGGGGATGCCGCCGGGGCCCGCGACCAATACGCCGCGCTACTGCCCATCCGCGAGCGGGTCCTCGGCCCTGAGCACCCGGACACCCTGACCACCCGCGGCAACCTCGCCTACTGGACCCAAGAGGCCGCCCGCGGCGAGAACTAGCTCCAGCCTATTCACCCCGTCACCGCCGCCCGCGCAGACAGCGCTGACCTGCGCGTCTTGCCCCTGGAACATCCCGCTCGCGCCGTCAGGTCTGTTTATGCGCACACAGTGCGCGATCTGGGCGCGGCAGCAAGGACGAACGGGAGTCCGGCAGCCAGCTTGGCGAGCTGCGCGCGTGGGCCGAGCGGCGCGGCCTGGAGGTCGCGGCCGAATACGTGCTCGACGGCGCGTCCACGCGGAAGAGCGAGCAGCCCCCACAACCAAGGTGAAAGCGGACCGGGTGATATAGCGGGTTATCACCCGCTAAGCGTGACCAGTTGCATCGGGCGCGGGAACTCGTCCTTGGTGGGTATCGCCCGCCGGATCTGCCCTGGTGTTAGCCCGGGCGCGGGCAGCTCGCGGTGTTCAGGAACGCCGGATCGTAGGACATCAGCCCGAAGTCATCCCTGGACACCTTGATCTGGCGGTGGTACGCCGGGGCGTAGCTGGTTGAAGGTCAGGCAGTGCGCCGGCCCATCGTGGGGTCCGCGTCCCTGTCCTGGCCTAGGTGAAGATATTCGCTGGCATGGCCCGGCGAGGAGGCAGGACGCCATGAAACTCACCCCGCGGGCAGTCACTTTGATCACTGTTGTGCTTGCCGGCCTCGCGACGACGGCGAATTTCATTGCGCCAGCGGCATCGGCGGCTTCCGGACGGAGCACGGCCCAGGCGGTCACCAGCTGCATCAAGGTCACCGCCACGATCCCCGTCGGCAGCTTCCCGGAAGGGGTGGCGGCGAACCCGAAGACCAACACCGCCTACGTGACCAACCGTTTCAGCAACACGGTGTCGGTGATCAGCGGCCGGACGAACACCGTGACCGCCACGATCCCCGTCG
>Ga0070698_100000332_pt1 | contig 48527 bp, 35 predicted proteins | sample KBSK1502metaG_FD_65477 | JGI IMG/M metagenome (GOLD analysis project Ga0070698, IMG submission 65477) | Corn, switchgrass and miscanthus rhizosphere microbial communities from Kellogg Biological Station, Michigan, USA - KBS K1-50-2 metaG | ecosystem: Host-associated > Plants > Roots >...
ACGGCGCATTCCCGCTCAGCCTCATGGGCGCGGCGTTCGGCAAGGACGATCGGTACATCTGGTTCGCCCAACGCCTGGGGGCGTGGGAGTACAACGCCGCCTTTCCCCAGTTCCAGCTTGTCTCGTTCGACCGGCAGACCGGACGGCGTGATACGCGGGCGAACGTGCTGGGTGGCGCCGTCAGGCCTGCGCTGTCGCCAGACGGGCGGTACCTGGCCTACGGCTCGCGCTACGAGGCACAGACGGGCATCCGACTCCGTGACTTCGAGACGGGCGACGAGCGCTGGTTGGCATATCCTGTCCAGCGGGATGAACAGGAGTCCGTCGCCTCGCTCGATGCACTTCCCGGTTTTTCCTTCACTCCGGACTCGCGCGCGATTATCGCCTCGTACGGCGGAAAGATCTGGCGCATCCCGGTTGATGGCTTGACGCAGACACCCATCCCATTCCGCGTCCAGAGCCAGGTCGAGATGGGGCCCAAGCTGGCGTTTAACTACCGGATCAGCGACTCGGCGGAATTCATCGTCAGGCAGATCCGCGATGCAGTTCCGTCGCCTAACGGCCGTCAGCTGGCGTTTGTCGCGATGGACAAGCTGTACCTGATGGACTTCCCGGGCGGCACGCCCCGGCGCCTGAGCGCCCTGGATGGCACCGAGGCCCAGCCGGCCTGGTCACGGGACGGCCAGTGGATCGCGTTTGTGTCATGGACCAAGCAGGGCGGCCAGGTCTGGAAGGTGCGCGCGTCAGGCGGACAGCCGGTGCAGGTGACCCAGTCGCGGGCGATGTATTCGCAGCCAGTCTGGTCGCCGGATGCATCGCGCATTGTCGTCACGCGTTCCCCAGCCCAGCCCGCGCTCGAAGAAGGTGGATTCATTGGGGCGGCCGAACTGGTGTGGGTTCCCGCGAGCGGCGGCCAGGCGACGATGATCGCGCCGACGAGTGGCCGGGGTGGGCCACACTTCGCCCAGGACTCGAGCCGGATCTATCTGTACAGTGGAGGCTCGGGCCTCGTCTCGATCCGCTGGGATGGCACCGACGAGCGCACCCACGTGCGCGTGACTGGCGCCCGCGGACCGGAAGCGACTGCAGCCAGCACCGCGGTCAGTGCGCGCGTCTCACCTAACGGCGACCAGGTGCTCACCCAGGTTGGCAATGACCTGTTTGTGTTTCCGCTGATCGAGTCGGGTGAACCAGCTACGATCAGCCTGGCGTCGACGGAGAACACCGAGGTCCCGGTTCGCCGGTTGACGGAGGTAGGTGGACAGTTCCCGACCTGGAGTGGCGACGGCCGTCGAGTGCATTGGTCGATCGGCAATTCGTACTTTGTCTACGATCTCGATCGTGCCAGGCAGATCGACGACTCGGTCGCGGCAGCGACACCTGCCACGCCACCTCCGGCGCCAGCTGGCGCAACGGCACCAACGCCGGCGCCGCGGTACCAGCCCACCGAATCGAAAATCACGCTCCGGGCGAAGCGCGACTTGCCCGAGGGGACCGCGGTGTTCCGTGGTGCTCGCATCGTGACTATGAAAGGTGATGAGGTCATCGCTCGCGGCGACATAGTCGTTCGCAACAATCGCATCGTTGCGGTCGGGGCGTCAGGCAGCGTGCAGGTGCCGGCGGGTGCGCGGTCGATCGACGTGAGCGGCAAGACCATCGTGCCGGGCCTCGTCGACACGCACGCCCACCTCGGCCTGCGCGGCGGCATTCACCAGCAACCGTGGTCGTACCTGGCAAACCTGGCTTACGGCGTGACGACAACGCGCGATCCACAGACTGGTACCACGGACGTGCTGTCGTACGAAGACCTGATCATGGCCGGAGAGGAGATCGGGCCGCGCATCTACTCGACGGGTCCCGGATTGTTCTCGACCGTCTATGTGCCAGCCGGTGGTGAAGACATCAAGGATCTCGACCATGCGCGTCGCATCATGCGCCGCTACAGCCAGTACTACGACACGAAGACGCTCAAGATGTATATCGGCGGCAACCGGCAGCAGCGGCAGTGGATCCTGATGGCCGCGCGAGAGCAGAACATCATGCCGACGACGGAGGGTGCACTCGACACTCGTTATGACATGACGATGGCGATTGACGGCTACCCTGGCCAGGAACACGCCATTCCCATGTTCCCATTCTATAAGGATGTGGTGGCGCTCTTTGCCCAAAGCGGCATTGCTTACACGCCAACGCTCATCGTCTCCTACAACGGTCCATTCGCCGAGAACTACTTCTACACGACGGAAAACGTCTACAACGATCCAAAGCTGCAGCGATTCACGCCGTACGAGGAACTGGCCGCAAAGTCGCGTCGCCGGGTGCGGGGACAACGCGGCGGCGGAAATGACGCCGGCTGGTACCAGAAGGACGAGTACTCATTCGACAAGATCGCGAAAGCCGCGAACGACATCGTGAAAGCCGGCGGTCGCGTCGGCGTCGGCAGTCACGGACAGTTGCAGGGACTCGGCTACCACTGGGAGATGTGGATGTTGTCGAGCGGTGGCATGTCCAATCATGACGTGCTCCGCTGCGCGACAGTCTTCGGCGCCGAGGCGATTGGTCTGTCGATGGATCTGGGGTCTCTCGAGGCAGGGAAGCTCGCCGACTTTGTCGTCCTCGACCGGAACCCGCTCGACAACATCCGGAACACGAACTCGGTCCGGATGGTGATGAAGAACGGGCGGTTGTACGACGGTACTACGCTGGACGAGACCTATCCTCGGCAGCGAAAGGCCGAGTCAGTGCCGGGGACGCCCGTCACGCCGCGGACGGGCGCCGGGATCCGGCCATGATGTTACCGGTTACGGCTGGTCATGACCGGTCCAATACCCGTTAGGCAGCCATGAATGAGCTCCCGGTTCAGGCAGCCTTCGGCTTGGCGAAGACGTCGATGCCCTGACCCGTCTCGAGCAGGGACTTCAGGCTCGAAAGAACCAGTGGCCAGCCCTGCTGGATGCCCTTCGCCATCCCGCTGCCTGCCTCGAGTTCGTCGTGGGTAACGGTCAGCCGCACCATCTCCTCGTACGCCGCGACGTCGAAGCTCACGCGGCTGTAACTGTCCGGATCAGCAGCTTGCGAGGCGTTCGCCCACGTGATGACCAGGCGCGTCGGCGGCGAGACCTCGACCACCTTGCCAACCAGCTCAACCTTGCGCTGCTCGTTGGCACGCACGTGCTCCCAACTCGATCCAGGCTTCCAGTCGGAGACATTCTCGTGGCCCCAGTAGCGCCGTGCGATCTCCGGCTTCGTGATGGCCTCGAACACCTTCTCCGGCGTCGAGCGGATGTAGGTCACGTAAACGAAGCTCGTCTTTTCCTTGTTCATGTTCACTCTCCTTCGAGTTCTTTCTTCAGGTCATGCAGCAGGGTAAGCCGCTCGCGTTCAAATTTCCGCACCCACCTCTCGTAGACTTCGTGCAGCGGCACCGGGTTGATGAAGTGCAGCTTCTCGCGGCCGCGCCAGACCGTGCTGATCAGATTGGCCGCCTCGAGGAGCTCGATGTGCTGCGTGGCCGATTGCCGCGCCATGTCCAGATGCTCGCACAGTTGGCCCAGCGTCTGCCCGTTCTTTTCGTACAGAAGGTCGAGCAGCTTTCTCCGTGTCGGGTCGCCCAGTGCCTTGAAGACCTTGTCAGCGTCCATCCGTTAGGTTCGCGCCTTACACTCGGTACGTCACGATCAGCTTGCCGGACTCGGTCGGCGTGGCGTCGACGAGTTGCAACGAACGGTGCTGGGTCACACCGGCAAAGAGCGCTTTACCGCCGCCCAGTAGCAGAGGGTGAATGATCAGCTTGAGCTCGTCCAGCAAGTTTTCGTTCAACAGGCTCGTGACCAAAGTGGGGCCGCCAACGACGTAAATGTTCCTGCCCGGTTGCTGTTTGAGTGCTGTCAGCTCGTCGAGCCGGCGAACGATGCGCGCGGTCGGCGGCCAGGATACGGAATCGAGAGTGTTCGAGAGCACGTAATGAGGCGTCTGAGCGGCCAGCTTGGCGTACTGGATCTCGCGTTCGTTCGGGACACGCCCCTGGAATGGCGCCTCGGCGTTCGGATCGGTGTAAATCGACTCCCAGAAGAGCCCGTAGCCGGGATACATGTGAGACCCTTGCACGAACGCGTCGACCTCCGGAATGAGCGCGAGGGCATCGGCCCACGACTCGACCCACTCGGTGCCGCCTTGATCGGAGCCTTGCGTGAAACCATCGAGCGATATCTGAAGTGCGGCAATCATCTTTCTTGGCATGGCATCCTCTTCCTATTCCTTCTCGTGTGTCAGAAGCTGGTTTTGGTGGTTCTCGTGTAAGGATTATATGCAGGCAATTACCTGCATGTCAAGTGTGTGCACAAAGTGCGCCCGGCGCGGGCGATTGTCATTGCCCCTCGTCAACACTCAGACCAACCTCTGCTCCTTTGGTGTTTAGAGCCCGCCCGGGGCTAATACTGGCAACCTCGGGAATGCGGTTTATGCAGGTCGTCGTAAACGGTTATGCTGCTGGTGGCCGGTGCCTGTATGTCCACCGCGCGATGTTGTTTAATCGACCCAGGCTGAACGCTATCCATTAGCGGATACACGCCGTTGCCCTTTGAGCCGCGGGACCCGGAATTTGAGCAACGCGTGCGGGCGAGTTTCGCTCGACAGGCGGCCATGCGAACGTTTGGCGTCACGCTCGAGCGCGTTGCACCTGGCGAGGTTGACCTAACGCTTCCGTTCCGCACTGACCTGACGCAGCAGCATGGGTTCCTCCACGCTGGCGTGGTCACCGCCGTCATCGATAGCGCTTGCGGTTACGCGGCACTCACCTTGATGGAACCGGGCGCTGCGGTCCTAAGCGTCGAGTTTAAGGTGCAGCTCCTTGCACCGGCTCGTGGTGCGTGGTTTCGAGGCATCGGCCGAGTAGTGCGAGCAGGTCGCACGCTGACTGTCGTGCTGGGCGAGCTCCGGGCGATCTCTCAACCAACGGCCAGCGAAGCGCAAGATGATGGAGAGCTCGTTGCGTTGATGACGGGGACAATGATGAGCGTACGCGACCGCGCTGACTTCGCCGACTGAAAGCACTCGACACCCAAGGATTTCGGTGTGAGCGACCAAAGCGAATGGCTTGATCCCGAAGAGTTTCCCTTCTCGGAAGCTGAGCTCCACGAGGCGCTCAACGACTGGAAGCGAATTCCTGGCCTCGAGCATCTGGCGAGTGAAATCGCGCGTGGTCTGCGGGAATCTCGGGTGGCGCGCGAGGAATCGCGTCAGGCATTGGAGCGGGGCAGCCGTGATCTGGACGTCATCAACTATCCGATTTTTTTATTTCCGGACGAGGTGTGGGCGCTCATGGCGGATCTTAGCCCGGTGCACCTGGCTCGAGTCGAGTCGTTCTTCGCGCTCCGACGAGCGAATCAACGTGACAGGCGTGTGACGCAGGCGATGTCTGCGGCTGGGCTTAATCCGAGCGGCACTCCAACCCTCGAGGTCCTCGCGCTGGTGGACGCTGAAGACCGTGAAGCAGAAGCGCAGTGGCAGGCGCTTCGAGCACAGGTCCGAGAGCGTGCAATGGAGGAACGTCGGCCGGGATCGAGTGAGGGGGACACCTGACAGGCGGTTAGAAGACGAGCTTGATGAGGTCGACTACGAGGTCGCTGGCGTCCACCAGGACGATCACATCGCCGGCGATGAGCCAGCGCGTGCCGGTGCGCACGGGCAGCAGGACGATGATGTCGTTAGGCACCTGCTTCTTCGCGATGCCCGGTGGCAGGGGCTTGCCGCGCGCGAGGTTCTTCGCGATCCCTGGCGGCAGCGCCTTCGGCCGGCGCGAATCCACCGCGTAATAATCGTGGAAGATCCGGATTTCGACGTCGGTGCTCGGCCCCTTTGCCTTCCCGCGCGAGACCTCGACGTCTCCGCCGGCGGGTTTGCCGCGCCCCTTGCCCTGTGCCTCGGCGCCGGTGGCCAGCGTAGCCAGCAGCAGTAGGGCAATACTATAGATGCGAGCGTTCATGTAACCTCCGAATCGGGTACCCTGGGGGAAAACGATCAGGTCCGACGGCGGTCAAAAAGGTGGCGGCGGTCACCAGACTCTTGTGAGGCATCAAGCACGTGGATCGGTCCGCCGCGATGATCCAGAGCGACACGCCGTTTCATGCAGGCCTGTGCCGGGACGGCATTTTGCACTGCCAATCGTTGTAGCAGGTTTGGTTTCGCCGGAATCGACTCGATACCTGTCCAACCGTTAGGCAGCGGCGATTGTGACTCGCCGTGGTTTCTCAGGGTCACCTGAAGTAGAGAGGAGATTCCTGCTGGAGGCGTCGTTTGGCTTCCGTTCTGTGTTTTCTGCGACGTCCTTGGGATTGCCTTTCCGCCAGCGCGATGATGGGTAGTCTTGGCCGACCGTCTTTTAGACAAGCTAGGTGTAGAGCCTGCGGAATGCCTATCCCGCCCGACCGGTGGCGTCATGCCGCGTGCCGTTCACGTACTTCGCAATTGACCGGCAGACCGGGAAGTGATGAGGTTCGACATCATCACTCTCCCTGGAGTCTGCTCGATGCGAGTCATGTTGGTTGGTACGCTGCTGCTGGGCGTGATCGCAACGCCCTCATTCGCCCAGGATGTTCGCACCAGTGCTGACGCCAAAACGCGCGTCGAACTCGAGCGCGCGCGAGACGTCGTCTGGCGCTCCTGGTTCGCGGGCGACAGTGCTGCGCTGGATCGTGTCCTGGCCGGCGCACTCGCGGCGGGCGACAACGTCGATGGCTGGGCCGACCGGAAGGGGGCGATCGCCGAGTCGCAGGAGTTCGCGAAGAATGGCGGCAAGCTCCTCGCCCTGAAGTTCGACAGCACGGCCATCGAGATGCACGGCACGGTGGCGGTGATGACCGCACGGTACAGTTACACCACGGCAGACCGCGCCGGAAAGCAGAATACGGCGCGTGGGTACGCGGTCGAGATCTTCGTGCGGGAGAAGGGCGCGTGGACACACCCGTTCTGGCACCTGGCGCGTTAGGCACAGACGTGGGGACCAGGCCTCGGGACACGGCCACCTGGCCTTGACGGCTCCGTCCCGTCGCGATCAGGTTGCAGGTGGCCTGTGGAGGGCCTGAGCCAGCCTGATTGACCGCAGCTCGGTGATTTGCGCAGTCACCCGGCGTATTGGAGGTTGCGTTGAAAGAGGACACCACCCGCATCGAGGCGTTCAGCGATGGCGTCTTTGCCATCGCGATCACCCTGCTGATTCTCGAGGTACGCCTTCAGCACGTGGGATCCGCCGGTCGTCTCTCGACCGCCCTGTTCGCACTCTGGCCGTACTATTTCGCGTTTGCGCTCAGCTTCTTCGTCATCCTCGTCACATGGATGGCCCACCACCAACTCTGGCGGTTGGTCCGTGGAACAAGTCGTTCGGTGCAACTCGCGAACGGCTGCGCACTCTTTTACGTCACGTTCATTCCGTTTCCGACCGCGGTGCTGGCGGCCAATCTGGGCGGTGCGGAGGCTGAAACGGCGGTTGCCTTCTACTGCGGAACGTTTGCCCTGGGCAGTGCCGCGTTCAACCTGCTGGTCGAGATGATCGCGCGCAGTCACTTGTTTCGTCCCGAAGTCGATGTCATGACCGTCGGGCGAATCCGCCGAGGCTATCGGATCACGTTCGTGTTCTATGTCTCGGCGACGCTGCTGGCGCTGGTGGCGCCGTATGTGGCGCTGGCCCTTACGATCGGCGTGCGCTTGTTCCTGCTGAGCATACGGTATCAGCCGGCCCCGGTGGCGCCCGCTGCCGTATCGTAGGCGTTAGGCACAACCGGCACGCCGTGACAAGCAGGAAAGTCCACCAATGAGTGAACGCGTCGACTTCTCCCGGAACGCGGCCATCTATGACCGACGGCACGGGGCCAGCGTGTCCGACGTGGGGCTCGGCCGCTTGTGGCTGGCGGCCGGGATCAGGAAGGGCATGCGCGTTCTCGATATCGGCGCCGGCACTGGACGGGTCGCGATTCCGCTTGCGACTCACGGCGGCCGGGTCGTGGCGCTGGAACCGGCGGCCGGCATGGTGGAGCGACTGCGGCAAAAGGACGTCGGCGGCCGCGTGCAGCCGCTCGTTGGGGAAGGTTCGAAACTTCCGTTTCCTGTCGGGGCTTTCGACGTGGTCGTCATTTCTCGGCTTCTCTACCTGACACCAGATTGGCGCGCCATTCTCAATGAGGCATGCCGTGTCCTGACGACCGGGGGCGTTCTCCTGCACGAATGGGGGAATGGCGAGGCTGACGAGCCATGGGTGCGCATTCGCGAGGAGGCGCGGAGGCTTTTTGAGCAGGCTGGAGTCGCCGCTCCGTTTCACCCTGGCGTGCGATCGGAAGGCGAGGTCGACGAACAACTCGCGGCGCATCGGATGGTTCGTGACGCGATGGTCGACCTGGGTCCTGGTCCGGAGATCACCCTTGGAGAGTTTCTCCGCCGCCTCACCGAAGGAGAACTGTCGTACATCTGGAACGTCCCGGAAAGCGTTCGCACCGAAAGCCTCCCACGGCTGCGCACCTGGAGCGAGCAGACGTTTGATCTCGACGCGCCCGTTCACGTGCCCCGGCAGGTTCGTTGGACACTCTTTCGAAAGTCCGCTACCTAACGGCACCTTTGTCGGGCTCTTTCACCCTTCCAAGGCACTCGTGAAGCGGACAACACTCCGGTCCCTGTGGTTCATGGCGTTCGGCGCGGCAATCAACGGTGCCGCGGCGCAGAACGCGGCGGATTCCGCATCACCGGCACGCATGTATCCGATCAGTCCCGACGCGGCGCCGCGCCCCACAGCGCGTGCGACGCGAACGACACAGCCGATCGTCATCGACGCAAAGCTCGATGAACCGGACTGGCTGCGCGCCGAGGCGATGACGGACTTCGTGCAGCAGCTGCCGCGCACGGGGCACGCCGCCGAGTTCAAGACGGTGGTCCGTGTGCTCTATGACGCGGACGATGTGTACGTGAGCGGCATGAATTACGACAACGAGCCGACCAGGGCGATCACTACCGGCCTCGCTCGAGACTTCGACTCCGGGAATAGCGACGTGTTCGGCCTGACGATCGACACGTTCCACGATCGTCGCAATTCGTTCCTGTTCCTCGTGAACCCGAAGGGCGCCGTCCGCGATGAGCAGACCTTCAACGACAGCCGCACCATCGTCGACGCGTGGGAGGGGATCATCGATGTGCGCACCGCCATCGTCGACTCGGGCTGGGTGGTGGAGATGCGGATTCCGACGCGGACGCTGCGTTTCGACGGCCGCCGGCCGGTGCAGACCTGGGGGTTCAACGTGCTGCGGCGTGTACGGCGTACCAACGAGTCGTCGTACTGGTCACCACTCGATAGGCAGTACCGTATCCATCGCATGTCCCGAGCCGGCACGTTGACCGGACTCGAGGGACTTCACCAGGGACGCAACCTGCAGCTCAAGCCGTACGTCGTCGGGTCGAACTCACGCGGTGCGCAGGTTCCGTCATCGAGCTTCGGCGGGAGCGCAGACGCGGGCGCCGACCTGAAATACGGCGTCACCCCGTCGATGACGATGGACCTGACGTACAACACGGACTTCTCCCAGGTGGAGGTCGACCAGGAGCAGCTCAACCTCACGCGGTTTTCGCTTTTCTTCCCGGAGCGTCGGGAGTTCTTCATCGAGAATTCCGGTTCATTCACGTTCGGCGATGTGCAGGAGCGGAACTACCGGATGGGGTCCTCGCTTTCGGACTTCTCGCTGTTCAACTCACGGCGCATCGGCCTGACGAGTGACGGACGTCCGCTGCCGATCCTTGGCGGCGCCAGGGTCACTGGCCGCGTCGCCGGTGTGGAGGTCGGCGCGCTTGGCATGCGCACGCGCGCAGGTCTCGGCAGACCCGAGGAGGAGTTCGCGGTCGCGCGGTTGCGGCGGAATGTCTTCGGCAATTCTGACGTGGGTGTCGTGGTTCTCAACCGGAATCCGATCGACTCGGGCGGTGCGAATGTCAGCTATGGACTCGACGCGAACATGCGGCTCTTCGGCAACATGGTGGTCAACTCGTATTACGCCGCCAGCCACGCGCCCGGCGACACTGCCGACGGCGACGCCGCCCGACTTTCGGTTGCATATCGCAGCGCGTTCTGGAACACCTCCGCGATGTGGAAACGCGTATCCGATGACTTCCAGCCAGGGCTTGGCTTCGTGCGCCGGCGCGCGATGGAGCAGTGGTTCGGCACGGTTGGGATGCACTGGCGGCCGCGGTCGACCCGTCTGCAGGAAGTCGTGACATACGTCGATGGGGAGTACATCGCCGACCCTTCGTCACGGCTCGAGACGCGAACGCTCACGGCGGGCGCGGACGTCTTCTTTCAACCGGACGGCTCGCTCACAATCGAGGGGAACGACACCTTTGACCGGCTCGACACCGGCTTCGAGATCTTCCCCGGCGTGAATGTGCCGGCCGGGGGGTATACGCTCCGCGACGCGCAGCTGCGGTACACGTCGGGTCAGGCTCGGCCGCTCTATGGCAACGTTTCGGTCTCGTCAGGCGAGTTTTATGGAGGGACGCGACGGACATACGGGGGCGGGATGACCTGGCGCGCGAAGTACTACTTGAGCCTCGAGGGCTCGTTTCAGCGCAACGACGTCAATCTCCCCGGCGGTTCGTTTCTGGCCGACGTGGCGTCGGCGCGGCTTCGTTATGCCTGGTCGACGCGGCTGTTCGGGAGCGCATTCGTGCAGTACAACACGCAGTCGAAGAGTTTCGTGACGAACGCGCGGGTGAATTTCCGCTACGCGCCGTTGTCCGACGTTTTCCTGGTCTACACCGATCGGCGAAATCGGGAGACCAGCGTGTTGAACGAGCGCTCGGTAGCGCTCAAGGTGACGAGGTTGATGGCATTTTAGAGTGCACGGCGCGGCGCGTGGTACGGGCTGACGTGTGATTGGCTACTGCGCATCACGCGGAGGCGCGGAGAGGGCGGAGGCGCGGAGGGAAGAAACGAAACTACCTCGTGCGCGGTTCCACGAAGTGAACGATAGATGATTTGCTTAACTCCTGTCACAGTTCTCCGCGCCTCCGCCGCCTCCGCGCCTCCGCGTGAGAGTGTAGGTGCCGCGGAACCCGTGCTATCAAGACTATGCTGAGTCGGAACATTTCATCCGTTCTCGTCAGCCTCGCTCTCGCAACGGCGATTCATCTCGACTGGCATGTGGCGCGACCCACGTCACACCATCTGAGTCTCGGGCTGCCGTGGCAATGGCTGCTCGCGATACCTGTTTTTGGGCTCGTGGCATGGTACGTCGCTCGGGCATGGCCAAATTCGGTTCCAAGCGCGTCGGTTGGAATCGTTGGTGGGGCTATCCTCCTGGGTGGTGTCATCGAGCCAGCGTGGGAATACTTCCTCGGCGACGCCACGTTTGAGTGGGCGTTCGGCAGACAGCGCACGACAATTCTCGTCACATTCGTCGGCATGGGTTTGGTCGCCTACGTCGCGGTGCTGGCTCTCATGCAGCGTCGTCGAGGCCGCTCGTCGACTTGATTCGTCGGAGGGTTCCATGCTCCGGAAAACAATTGAACCACAGGGAACACAGGGCGCACGGAGGAAAGCATTGCGACACCTCTGTTCGCCCCCGTGCGCCCCTGTGGTTTCAAGCTCTTCCGGGAGCTACAGGTTGAACCGAATGCTTCAGTAACGCGACACGCAGGACCTCAGGGCCGCAACTGAAGCGACAGGGTGACGAGACCGTCGAGCGACAACTCGTCGTCGAAAAGACCTGACAGCTGTTGTCTGGCAGCGGGCCTAACGCGAGCCGGCCAGCGCCGACAGCAGGTACACGAGCGACGCCGTGCCATCCATGATCGGCTCGTTGGTCGAGTAGTCGCCCAGATCGTCGTGGTACACGATGAACCCGGTGTTGAACTGGGCGTATTCGTCAGGCTCAACGAGGCGGATGCCGCGCAGGTTCCCGTAAATCGACCGATACACCGGGCCGTCCAGCAACCCGCCGAGCAGAACCATCGGGCCGAAACGCATGGCGTGTACCGAGTGTGGATTGCGAGCCCAGACCCCGGCGTTAGGGTATCCAACGACCATCGACATGCCCCACGGATTCGTCCCGAACAGCCAGTCGATTGCAGCCTGCTCGTATTCGCGGAACCTTCCATCGCCGGTCATGCGCCGGTACAACAGGGCCTGGGTCGCAAACGACGTCATGAGATTGTTCGAGCACCAGATGAACGGAATGCCAATCCGGAAGCCATTGGGGGCGCGGGCCACCACCGCCTCGAGGCCCCTTCTATAGTTGTCGGCCATTGTCGCCCGGTCTTTGCCTGTGCTCTGCTGCCACACTTCATAGTGGCCGTTGTTGTGCCACGGGAACCACTGGTAGTGGCTCGCAGTATCCGCACCCATCCACGGCGTCTTTGGTTCTCGCGACGCGTAGTCCACCGCCTGGCGCAGATAGTTTGCATCGCGCGTGAGCGAATAGAGATGGGCCGAGGCCAGCTCCATGTCGTCGACCCAGTTGTCCTCCTCGTAGAAATACGGAGATGTGCCGGGCGCGGTCTGGCAGACTCCGGGCGACGCGGCGCCAACACGAAACGCGATGAGGGCCTTCTCGCGAAGCAGGGCGGCCAGATCCGGGTCGACCTCGCGCAACACCATCGAGCCTAACGCGAATGCCGACGCGTATTTGCCGGCGGTGCTCGCCAGGCCCGTCGATCGGTTCTTGCCGGTGAAGAGCCCCTGGGGCCGGCCGGTGCAGGGATACACGGGCCGCTGGCGCCCCTTCCCCCAACCGTAGTCCGACGAGTCGTCCGAAATCAGGTCCAGGTATCGGTGATCGCGATCGTCGCCGAGCTGGTTGTACATCTCGGAATCGTCAGGGAACATCCGCGCCAGCCAGTCGAGGCCGTGCCGCGCCTCGTCCAGCACGTCGGGAACACCGTTGGAACCGGGAAGACCGCGCGTATCGAACGCGTCGGCGAAGGAGCGCGGATGGTCACGATAGGCGGCCATCATGACGTACGCGGCATTTGCTGAAGTGGCGACGTATTGCAGGTAGTCGGAGGCATCGGCCCAGCCGCCGCTCACGTTGACGAACTTTGTCACAGCGCCCGTATCGTCCACGACATTGCCGTCGAACTTGTGCACCGAATCCTTGAAGAGCGGATTCCAGCCGGATCGTTGCTGTCGCATGTAATACAGCAGCGTGTCCGCGCCGCCGTCATAGACATTGACGGCGATACGCACTGTCACCATCTCCGCGTGCCCGGCACTGATCCGATAGGTGCCGGGTGTCTTGAGCGACGAGAAGTCGAGCCGGTGGGTGACGGCACACGGTCCGAACGGTTCACTCCTGATCGCACGCCTGGCATTGACGACGACCCGCCCGTCAACATTGGTGACGCTGAACGTTGAAATCTCCACTGGCTGCAGCGAGCACACGACAGCAACCTTTGGTGCGTCAGGCAGATAACCCACCTGATTCACTCGGATGAACGAAATGCTGTCCGCCTGAACGGCGAAGAGGATCGTGAGCCAGGGGATCATTGGCCAAACTTGTTCGCCGCCGCCGGCCTCGGAAAGACTATCGTTCCTGACACAACGGAAAGGGATACGGGCGAGTCCAACAGAGGTCTGTGACTGGAAAACACATGAGCAAATATCTGGCGCGCTCGCTGATCCTGGTGGTGGTGGCTTCGTCGGGTGCGGCCGCGCAAGGCGCTACATCAGCACCGAAGAACTTCATCTTCTTCGGAAGCGAAAGGGAACGAATTAACGACCCCGCATTCCTCAAGAATCCCGCCATTGCCGGAGCCCAACTTCGATATACCTGGAAGGAGCTCGAACCGGCTCGTAACCGTTACGAACTCCAGCCCGTGCTCGACGCCGTCGCCCTTCTGGAGAAACACGGCAAACGCCTCTTCATCCAGATTCAGGATGTTTCGTTCTCCGACAAAGTGCTGGTTCCGGATTATCTGCGTCGGGATCCCGAATTCAATGGCGGCGCCAACCGGAAATTCGAGCAAGTCGGCGAGAACCCGGACAGCGTCACGTTTGATGGCTGGGTGGCCAGGCGATGGGACCCTAACGTTTTGGCGCGGTTCGCGAAGCTGTTCGAGGCGATAGGCCAGGCTCTCGACGGTCGGATCGAGGGAATCAACACCGCGGAGACGGCAATCGGGTTCCGGAGCCCGAGGCTTCGCCCGAGCGGATTCACGTTCGAGAGCTACGCCGCCGGGATCAAGGAGCTTATGACAGCGGGGCGGCGCGCGCTCCCGCGCTCGCAGTTCATCGTATACGCCAATTTCATGCCCGGAGGAGTCAAGTATCTCGATGAGATCTACAAACACGCCGACTCCATCGGCGTGGGCGTCGGTGGGCCCGATCTGCTCCCACATCGCTGGTTTCAGCGGAACAACAGCCTGCAGCGCATCGTGGCCAGGGCGCGCGGGACAGTCGCAGGCCTGGCGGTGCACGCTGTGGACCAACTCCGGCTCGACTACATCTTCTGGGGTAGCGAGGAGCCGTATTACTCCAGCGACGTGCTGCCTTTCCTGCAGACCTTGTCGCGGAGAACGACGGGCCAGTGATGACCTCGCGTCGGTTCTGGGTTGTCATCATCGGCTTGGGGACTTCGTCGATGACATCGGCTCAGGTGCCGCTGCCTGCCTCGCAGAATCCATCACCGATGGTGGAGACGACGCGGGCCCATGAACGCCTAACGCAACAGGCCCCTCGCGGCACGATACGATCCGTCGTCGGGCCGGGAGGCAAACCACTTGAACTAATGGTGCCGGCCAGCGCGCCCACGACCGATGCGATCGATCTCGTCATTCACTTTCATGGTGCGGCATGGCTTCCGCATCAAGCCGTCGCGGGATTAGGCGATCGCTCGGTGTCCGTGGTGGTGAACCTCGGCGCCGGGTCCGGCATTTACCACCGGGCTTACGCCGACTCGCTGGCGTTTGATTCGCTGGTCGCCGCAGTAACGTCGGAAATTACGTCTATAGTCGGAAAAGACGCGCGGATCGGGCGTGTCACCCTGGTCGGGTTTTCGGCCGGGCATGGCGCCATCCGCGCCATTCTCCTGCATGCGCGCCACTTCGCGCGGGTTGACGCCGTCCTCCTGCTCGATGGCATGCACACGTCGTACGTGCCGGAGGGAACGGCTTTGGCGTCAGGCGGAACGCTCGATACGACCAACCTCATCGCGTTCGCACGTTTTGCCAGGGCGGCCCAACGAGGGGAGAAGCGGTTTGTCGTGTCACACTCGGAGATATTCCCGGGCACATTCGCCAGCACAACCGAGACCGCCGACTGGCTGCTTCTGTCGCTCGGATTGAAACGCAAGCCTGTGCTGCAGTGGGGCCCACGCGGAATGCAGCAACTGAGTGAAGTTCGCGCCGGCCGCTTCGAGCTGCTCGGATTCGCGGGGAACACCGCACCGGATCACATCGATCACCTCCACGCGATGCCGGAACTCCTCAAACGTCTTCTTCGCTAGGCGGCGGCTCCGAGAAGAAATCGAACAGCACCGGGACCAACGCTTCGAGATCCACCTGTTCGATTGGATGCGGCGCGTCAGGTAACTCAGTCAGGCTTCCTGCCGGCATCGCGCGCGAAACCGACAAGCTCTCCTCGACGTCAACCGTGTTGTCACGTGTCCCGACAATGACCCGCACCGGCTGAAGAATAAAGGCCAGCGTTTCATCGGTGAGCACCGGTGATTCACCGAGATGACGCAGGAACTCGGCCGTGGACCCGAGCACCTTCTCCCAGCCGCCAGCTTCGACATGCCGGTCGGTCAGCGCTTTCGCAAACTCCGGCACCTTGTCCGCAATGACGGCGGGATCGAGCCGAGCGGCTTCACGTTCGGCGGTTTCCGGATTCCAGCGGAATTTGGTGCCCAGCGTTGCGACCTTATCGACGCGGTCGGGATGCTCCAGCGCCAGGGACAAAGCCACGTAGCCGCCCATGCTGTAGCCGAAGAACTTTGCTTGCGCCACTCCCGCGCTGTCGAGGAGCTCGAGGACATTCTCGGCGAAGTGCTGGATGCGGAATCGCCGACCACGCGATGGCGCGTTGCCGTGGCCCTCGAAATCGAGCTGATGGATGCGGAAGCGAGACCGAAGCGCGACGGCCAGCGGATAGAGCTGGCTGCTCGAGCCAAGGGCACCGTGCAGGAGGACGAGGTCTTGTGTTTCGGCCATGGTTGCTTGCGTGGCGGGTCGTGCTCTCGAATGAGGCTGTGTGGCCTCCTTGCCGACTAACTTAGCGCGCCGCTCGCAACACGCCCGGACCGCTCGGTCCGCCATCAATTGTCCCGCACCGGCCGCCCCGTGAGCGTCAAGGCGTAGGCGATCTCACATCTCCCAGGAGCCTCTCATGCTACGCGTGTTGTCGACCCTTTCCCTTGTGGTGGGATTCGCCGCGCAAGCGCAGGACACAACCGAATTGCGGCGGGAAGATCTCATGGCCGCACTGCGCAAGGGAGGGTACTCGGTCATCCTTCGCCACGCGCGCACGGACCGGTCGTTCAATGAACAGCGCGACCCGGTTCCGGTGGAACGCTCCAAGCAACGCAACCTGAACGACGACGGCATTCGCGACGCTGCCCTCATGGGCGTCGTATTCAGGAAATACGGGATCCAGTTCGCAGAGATCATCTCAAGCCCGATGTACCGCACGGTGGAGACCGCGGAATATTCGGTTGGTAAGCCGACGAGCACCACGATGATCCTCCGCACGTTTCCTGCTCCGCCCGAACAGGCGGCGCTCGTCATGAAGGCGCCAAAGGCGGGCACGAACCGGCTGATCGTTACGCATCACTTCGTCATCGAGACGCACGTTCCGGGCATCAAGCCGGGAGACATCGGTGAGAGTGAAGCGGCTGTCGTCAGGCACATGCCCGACGGCAAGATCGCTCTGGCGGGGCGCATAACGCTGAGCGACTGGCAGCTGCTGGCGAACCCGGAGGCAGCGAAAGACAAAGCGGCCTCCACCTCCGAGCACACGGGCGCCGGATTTCACGGGGGCACTCCGGCCGCGAATGGGGGCGCGTACGATGCGTCCGCCGGCACGAAGGTCGTGATTCCCGACACGCATGCCGGCCACGTTGCCAGCGAGTACATCACCGCCTTCAACACCGGTAGCGCGGACAAGATGCGGGCCTACATCGAGTCCTGGATGGTCGCGAATCCGGCGCGCACCATGGAGGAACGGCTCAGCACCTATTCGAAGCTGTTCGAGGAACACGGAGCCTTGACCATCGTGAAGGTGGAGTCGTCCCAGTCCCTCGAAGTGACCCTCAGCATGCGCTCCAAACGCGGTACCTTTCGCCTGACCGTGAAGTCGTCCGAGGCAGAGCCGATGCGGGCCCAGTCGGTGACCTTCGCGTTCCTGGAGGGTTCACACCGCTGAGCAAAGTCGTGAAAGAAGGGTTGTCGCTGGAGCCAGGGTTGCCGTCACCGATGGCAACCCTCGCTGTCGCATTCGTCTGTCTCGCGCTGGGCGGGATCAGCGCGCTCGAGGCGCGACACGTCTCGGTCACCCACGGCTTCCCGATCGACTGGTCCATGGCCCTCGTCTCGACGACGCCCAGATGGATCCTGCTCGCGATAGCGTTGCCATTCGTGTTGAGGCTGGGGGTGCGGTATCCTCTCAATCCGCCGCGCGCGCCGGTTGTCGGCATGCACGTGGCGCTGTTCCTGGTCGTGTCGTTCGCACACGCGACTGCCGATGCCTGGGCGGTGTCATTGGCCAATCCGGCGGTCATCCACCTTTTCGGTATGATCCCGCGCCTGACGAGGTCGTGGTACAACACCATGCCGACGATGGTCTCCATGTATGCCGGCGTCCTGTTTGCGGCCTGGGGAATGACCGAGGCCCGTGAGCGGCAGCGCCGGACCCTTCGCGCGGCGCAGCTCGAGACGCAGCTGCAGTCGGCCCGGCTCGCGGCGCTCCGCGCACAGTTGCAGCCGCACTTCCTCTACAACACGCTCAACGGCATTGCGGCTCTGGTGACCGGCGTGCAACCGGCACAGGCCGTGGCCGCGATCGAACAGTTAGGCGAGTTGTTGCACGCGTCGCTTCGTGAAGACGGCCGTGAAGAGATCACGGTCGACGAAGAAGTCGCGCTGGCCGAGAAATACCTCGCGCTGCAACGCATGCGGTTTCGTGAGCGGCTGCAGTATGAATGGCACGTCGCCCCTGACGTCGCGGACTGCCTCGTGCCCGTGCTCCTGCTCCAGCCGATCGTCGAAAACGCCGTGGTGCACGGCCTGGATGCCGGCCAGGAACGCCTGATGGTGCGCATGGAAGCATTCGCCTCTGAAGAGGGCCTCGAGCTCATCATCGAGAATGACGGCCCTGCATTGGCGGCTCCTGCGCAGCGGGGATCAGGCCACGGGCTCGGATTGTCCAACACCCGGGCGCGGCTTTTGACGGCCTACGGCGACAGGGCGTCGCTCACGCTCAAGCCGCGAGAAGGTGGAGGCGCCAGGGTGCGGGTTGTGCTGCCGCGAAGATTGTCGCCTGCGGGCAGTCCGCGGACGGCCGTAGCCTCCGCATGATGCGGCGTCACGGCGTGCTCATTGTGGATGATGAATCGCTGGCGCGACAGCGACTGCGGCAGCTCCTGCACGACGCTCCCGATTTCGATGTCGTGGGCGAGTGCGCGGACGCCCGCCGTCTGGCCGACGTGGTGCGCGAGCTGCGGCCCGAAATTGTTTTTCTGGACGTTCGCATGCCGCATGTGGACGGATTCGAGGCGCAGGAAGCGATTCGGTCGCTCGTCAGGCACGTGGTGTTCGTGACGGCCCACGCAGAACACGCGGCCCAGGCGTTCGATGTGGCCGCGAGCGATTACCTGGTCAAGCCCGTCACCCAGGCCCGATTCCGTGCCGCGCTCGACCGGATTCGCCGCACACTCGGCGAGCCGGGGTCGGAGCGAATCCTGTTAGGCGGCCGGCAGGGCGGGGCGGCGGTGGACGTGAGCGATGTCACCTGGGTCGAGGCCGACGGCGCGTATGTGGTGGTGCACGCCGCGGGGCGCAAACACGTGCTCCGCGAGTCCATGGCGCAGATCCTCGACCGGCTTGGCGCCGCGACGTTCGTGCGGATTCATCGGTCGGCGGGAATCAACCTGGCACATGTTCACGCCATCAAGCGCGGCAAGGCCAAAGGGCTTGAGGTTGAGATGAACGACGGATTGCGGCTGCCGATCAGTCGTCGGAAGGCCCGGGATGTCGTCGAGCTGCTGCGGCGAAGCAGGGAACCCGCGAGTTCGTGACGTTGAGTGGGGGACGGAGGCAACCGCCCGCAACACACCAGGACCGCTGACCGCGCGAGTCGTAGAGGCTAACGCGCCGATCATTGAACGTTCGTTCGTGACGGCTCACGAGTCTCTCGCAGGATCACTCTCCGGTATCCGATCGGTCAATCGCCGGCTGGCGGCGTATTGGGTGTTACGGGTCGGGGCCGCGTTATGCTTCATCGGGCACGGCGCGTTCGGGTTCATCACCAAAGCGGCGTGGTTGCCGTATTTCGGCGTCGTCGGGATTCCGGAGTCGACGGCCTACACATTGATGCCGCTGGTGGGTGCGGTGGACGTGATGGCTGGCATGGCCGTGCTGTTCGCGCCTCGCGGTTTGCCGCTCGTGTACATGGCGGTGTGGGCGACGTGGACCGCGCTGTTACGCCCGCTGGCCGGTGAGTCGTTCTTCGAGACACTGGAACGGGCCGGCAATTACGGGGTGCCGCTGGCGCTCATTCTGTTGACCGCGATGCCACGGAGGCTTTCCGGCCTTGGGCAACTTCTCAATGAGCCATCGTCGGACGACCGCGCGGCGGAAATGGCTCGTCAGGCACTCAAGTGGACAACCGTTGTCCTCCTGCTTGGTCATGGAGCGCTGGGCATTGCGAGCAAGGCGATGCTCACTAGTCACTACGCGATCATCGGGCTGCCCGCAGACACGACAGTGGTTGTTGGCTGGTTCGAAGTGGCACTGGCCGCAGCCGTCGCAGTCAGACCGATCGCAGGGCTGCTGGTTTTCGTCGCCGCGTGGAAAGTCACGACCGAGTTTCTGTTTGTGCTCGCCGGGGCCCCGATCTGGGAGTTCGTGGAACGGGCCGGGAGCTACGCGGCTCCGCTGGCGCTTTGGTTCATGTTCAGGGAGCGCCGGCCGTAGGGGACTCGTCCGGCTGGCCTCGAGGCGGCTTCGTGCTACCTTAGTCGCCATGAGCTCCCACTCGAGTCAGAAGGCGTTCACCGCCGCAAGCCTGCTCGCGGTCCTCCTTGCCAGCAGTGCGGCTAACGCGCAATCCGGAACAGACCCGCGGTTCGAGGCGCTCGCGACGCTGACCGCCGCGAAAATGCAGGAGTTCGGCGTCCCAGGTGTCGCGATTGGCATCGTGCATAACGGGACCGTGAGCATCCGCGGACTCGGCATCACGAACGTCGAGGATTCGCTGCCTGTCACTGCCCACACGGTCTTTCCCATCGCGTCCATTTCCAAGACGTTCGCCGCGACGGCGATGATGCGGCTGGTCGAGCAGGGCAAGGTCGATCTCCGCGCACCGGTGCGCACGTACCTGCCCGAGTTCCGCGTCCGCGACGAGGCCGCGAGCCGGGACGCCACGATCTGGCATCTCCTGACGCACCTCGGTGGTTGGGAAGGGCAGGTCTCCGGCCCGGATCGAGGGTCGGAAACGCTCACCACGTTCCTGACAACCATCACTGACCTGATGCAGGTGGCACCACCGGGTGCCGCCTGGAGCTACAACAATGCCGGGTTCAGCATCGCCGGTCGCGTCATCGAGAAGATCACCGGCAACTCGATCAACCGCTCCATTCGCGATCTCGTCTTCCAGCCGTTAGGCCTCGAACACGCCGGAACGACCGCCGCTGACTTCATCGTCAACCGGTTTGCGGCAGGACACACGACCCGGGACGGCAAAACGACGCTCATCCGGCCGTTTGGCGCGTCCGTGAGCGTGACCGCCGGCGGCGTCGGGCTCTGCATGACGGATCTGCTGTCCTACGCCAGGTTCCACATGGGTGACGGGACAGCGCCTAACGGTGAGCGGGTCCTCAAGCGCGAGTCGCTCGAGCAGATGCGCGCGAAACAAATAACCAAGCAGTCCTACGACGATGACATGGGGATTGGCTGGCACCTCCGCACCGTGGGTCCGGTTCGCACCGCGTCCCACGGCGGCACGCTCGGCGGGCACATCCTCCTGCTCGAGATCGTGCCCGAGAGCAACTTTGCCGTCGCCATCCTGACGAACTCGAATACGGGCTGGCGCCTGATCCAGGACGTCGAGCGCGAAGCCCTCAAGTCGTACCTCGGCGCGACGTTTGCGCCTAACCAGGCTATCTCGCATCGCGGATTGGTCGAAACGCTGCCAACGGCACAGCCGCTCGCGCAACAACCAGACCTGGCGCCATACGTCGGCACGTATGCGCGGCCGAGTAATACCGTCGTCGTACGCGCGGACGGCGCCCGGTTGCTCGTTCAGGAGCGGCCTAACCAGGGCAACCCCGGGACCGAGATGCCGGTTTCGTTCTACGGTCGTGATCGCGTCGTCGTGATGGACGGCCCGCAACGTGGCCAATCGATGGAGTTCGTGCGCGACGCCGGCGGCCGTGTGAATTGGATCCGCGTCGTGGGACGGGTCGCTGTTCGAACACCCTGACGTCGCGCGTGAATCGCGCGCCCGTTGAAACGAGTCCTCATCATCGGCTCCGGCGGCGCGGGGAAGACGACCGTCGCGAAGGCGCTCGCAGCCCGAACAGGCCTTCCCCTGATTCACCTCGACCAGCTGTTCTGGAGTCCGGGGTGGGTACCAACGCCTGACCATGATTGGGATGCGCTGATCCAGCGTTTGATCGGGCAGGACCAGTGGATCATGGACGGGAACTACGGCCGTACGCTGCCGACCCGACTCACCGCGGCCGACACGATCATCTTCCTGGATTTGCCGCGACTCGTTTGCGTGTGGCGTATCCTCGCCAGAAGGTGGCGTTACTTCGGCCGCTCGCGCCCCGATGTCGCCCCAGGGTGTCCGGAGCACCTGACCTTGGAGTTCCTGGGTTGGGTCTGGACGTACCCATCACGCCGCCGCCCCGACATCCTCCGCCGCCTCGAATCTGTCAGATCGGAGAAAGAGGTCGTCATCCTGCAAAGCGCCCGCGAAGTCGAACGGTTCCTCGCAACGATCCCCTAGGCAGCGAACGACCTCTGCCGGGCGACTGTGCGAAATCCTACTTCACCCGCTCCCAGACGACGCGCCAATGTTCGTCCGGATTCGTCGCGCTAAGCAACAGGCGATCCCCGTCGACCTGATACCGGCGCGCGTACGCGGCGCCGACATAGTTCGGCCGCAACTCGCCTTCGACGTGGTGGGTCACGATGTGTCTGGCCTCGTCGACCTCGTATGTGCCGAAGTATGCGTCGTACGTCTCGACAACCCGCCGCACCTGCTCCGAGCTCCACGCGGTCACTTCGTCAGGGCCCTCGGGCACCGGCGGAACGACCGGCCGAGGCAGCACCATGATCTGCACTGCCATCCGTCCTTCGGGCGTGTAGACGATCATGCCCATGGGTCGGCTGCTCTCGATTGTTCGACCTCCGGAGTCCGTGATCTCGATGGCTCGAACGATCCACGTGCCAACGAGTAGTGAGGCTGGCCGGCCGGCGGCTTGCGATGCCTTGGCGTCCGGTTGACGCGCCGTATCGCAGCTCGCCGCGGCGACCGCCAGCGCCAGAAGGAGGAATCGCGTTGTGACAATCAATGGTTTTCTCCGGTGAGCGCACATACGAAGCAGGTGCGCAGCCTAACGCAAGTTGGAGTGCGAGTTATGAAGAGCCGACAGAGCTGCGAGAGTCGTGTAGGTCACAACGTTACGGGGCCCCGAACGAGACAGGCAAGAAGTTTGGGCAGCGAGTCCGAGGCGGCATACTGTGTTACGACGGCGCCAAACGCCGAGCAGCGGCGTGTGAGGCGCGCGTCATGTGCCGCACCTTCAGGCGCTCCCCAGGATCTGCGCACTCCTCGCTCACCGCGGTTCAGGACGTGCGATCACGCCAATGCTCTGATCGTCAGCGGGGTATCGCCCCGAACCGGTCGTGGCCAAGCATCGTGTAGAACACGCCCAGTGTTCCCCGGAGCTGCGTTCTCGTGCCCACGTCGGGGAAGAAGGCGTCGCGACGCGATAACAGGTACCGCACCGTGATCGCCCTTTGCTGGTGAAGCCTCACGCCGAAAGCAGCGTCCAGGCGGAAGATGTTGTCATGGCCCGTGGTGCCCGCCACCCGGCTCACGAAGTACTCCCGCGCGCTGAGATCCAGCGCCGCCCGATCGCTGAAGATGAGCCGAGTAGTGAGGAGCGCATGGGGCGCGATGCCATAGTGGTAGTCGCTCGTGTCACGTCTGGTGAGCGCACCCACCGCGGCGAAACCGGCGCCGCCAAGGGCCGTGGCTTGCAATGCCACGGCGGCCGACGGCTGCCATTCGACGGTCGTGCCTAACGCAAGCGCTGTGCTCGAAACGCGGAACAACTGAGGCGCGACATAGTCGTAGCTCCCGTACAGGCCCCACACGCCGTGATGCGCCGCTCCCCGCTGATAGGCGCGTCCGGCAAGCAACCCGCGCAACAGCACGCTCTCCAGGCCGCTCCCAGTCGTGGCGGTAGCCTGCAACGAGAAGTAATCGAAGGGCCGTTGGTAGCGATATCCTTCCGCACCCGGCAGCCCGTACTCCATCGACACGTCAAATACGCCTTCCGTCGGACGCAGATTGACGTTCGCATCGCCCTGGGTCTGGGTTGTCCCCGTGCCTCCTATATAGATGCGGCGATAGTAGGCGGCGTTCCGGCTGGGAAAGATGGGATCGAACCGGCCACCGAATACTCGCCGGTTGAAACTGAGCGGAGAGGACGTTACCGCCGTGACCAGTCGTCGCCTCGTGGCGGGCGGGTTCGGACCGTTCTCCAGGACCAGACTTGCCGTGCGAAACAGTGCTTCGCCAAGAAACGACCCCGCGATGCCGCTCGCGATCTGGTCGTTCCACGAGGGTGGCGAAGTCTCGCCCGCGATTTCCCACATGGCGCTGCCAGCGAATGTGTAACCGAGCGAGGTCCAGTAGTTCAGGCCTGCAGAACGCGCAAAGCCGTGATACATCGCGCCCTGGTACGGGTGGCCAAACTGATTGATCTCGAACGGATCGTTTTCCGTCACCCATCGGCGGCGAAGGTTGGTACGGATCGACGCTGCGGACGTGTGATAGGGGTCGCCTAACACGGCCCGATCGAACACATTGAGTAGCGCGTCGAAGCCGATGATCTCGAGCGCCGGGATGAGGTAACTCTTCCTGTTTTCCTCCGGTTTGTTTTGGGCCAATGCCGATGCTGGTATCCCAATCAAGAACACGGAAAGCCAGTTGAGCCTCACGAGCCTGCCCCCACGTTGGAGTTGCCCTGCAAAAGGCAGGGGCTGTTCTCAGGGATAGCTCTTCTTGTTGTAGATGTTCCTTTCACCGATCGCGACATCGCGATGCGGCGTTAGGATAATTGCCGGAGTGAGCTGTGGCCACGACCCCATCAATAGTGATCAACGCCAGGAACGCCGTCGGCCAGGACGAATCGCACCTCTGCTCGGCGTCGGACGCCGAGTGGCTGACGGTGAGTGTTCATCGAGACGTCGTGGAACCATTCCGGACGCTTCGATCGGCGGCGGCCCGCGTCGCCATCGACCTCTCCGTCCTGAGCGGGTTTCGGAGCTTCGACAGACAGCTCTCGATCTGGAACCGCAAGGCGCGTGGTGAACTCGCGGTACTCGACAGCAACGCACGGCCGATGGACATAACAACGCTGACCCAGCGCGATCTGGTCTTCTCGATCCTTCGCTGGTCTGCTTTGCCCGGGGCGTCACGTCACCATTGGGGAACGGATCTCGACGTCTACGACGCGTCGGCGAAACCGGCCGGCTATGAGATCGACCTCATTCCGGCGGAATACGAAGGGGAGGGGATGTTCGCACCGCTCAGCTCCTGGCTCGACGCGCACATTGCGTCCCACACGTCGTTCGGCTTCTTTCGTCCATACGATCGCGATCGCCGAGGCGTGGCGCCGGAACTCTGGCACCTCAGTTTTGGTCCGATCGCGTCGGAGTACGCACGGGTGCTGACGCCGTCGTTGTTGCGAGAGACCATTGACTCCGCGGATATGTTGCTCAAGGACGTGGTGTTGCAGAACCTCGACGAGATCTTCACTCGATTCGTGGCGAACACGAACCCCGTTATGCCTTGAACCTTCGCCCACGTCCGCTGTGGGGGACGATAGAGTGGGCGCCCACAACGTATGGGCGCTCCGTACTCGGGCTCCCACTCGAGGTCTGGCGCCCCGCGAAGCAGTGCAAGCTCCTGATCTTCGCGGCCATCCATGGTGAAGAACCGGAAACGACCTACGCCCTTTCCCGCGCCCTGCGGCAGCTGACCGAGCCCCCCGAGCACTGCGCCATAGTTCTGGCCGCGAATCCGGACGGACTGGTTCGCGGAACCCGCGGCAACGCCCATGGCGTCGACCTCAATCGCAATTTTCCGTCGAAGGACTGGCAGCCAAAGCCGGTCACGCACCGGTCGACCATCGAGGACAAGAGCGACATCCTCTTGACCACTGGGCAGCGTCCCGCTTCTGAACCCGAAACGCAGGCCCTGCTGGGCCTCATCGGCGAGGTCAAGCCACGGGCGGTGGTTGCCCTTCACGCGCCGCTGGCCTGCATCGACGACGCCAACGGCAGCCCCCTCGGCCAGCGTCTGGCGCAACGCACGGCGATGCCGCTCGTCAGGGATGTAGGCTACCCGACCCCCGGTTCGTTCGGGTCGTGGGGTTCGGACAACGGGGTACCGGTGGTCACGTACGAGTTTCCGCTGGCGGCGACCGAAGTGTTGATGCGCGATCATGTGCCGGTGCTGGTCGAATTGCTTCTGAATCCCGACGTCTGAGTCGAAGACCAACCCGTTTACCCGTTTACCCGTTTACCCGCTTACCCGCGTCCAGTGGTCCTGAACTACATCTGGGTCGCCTTTTTCCTGATCAGCCTCGTCGTGGGGCTGGTCCGCCTGATCTTCCTGGGCGACCAGGCCGTGTTCACCAACATGGTGACCAGCACGTTCGACATGGCCAAGACCGGGTTCGAGATCTCGTTAGGACTCACGGGCATCCTGACGCTGTGGTTGGGCCTCATGAAGATCGGTGAAATGGGGGGAGCGATCGCCATCCTCTCGAAACTCGCCCGGCCGTTCTTCCGCAGGCTTTTCCCGGAAGTTCCGGTGGACCATCCGGCTCACGGTTCGATCATGATGAACTTTGCCGCCAACATGCTGGGCCTCGACAATGCAGCCACGCCGCTCGGGCTCAAGGCGATGCAGGAGCTGCAGGATATCAACCCGGTGAAGGACACGGCGACCAACGCCCAGATCATGTTCCTGGTGCTGAATACGTCCGGGCTCACCGTGATCCCGATCAGCATCATGGTCTACCGGGCGCAGGCCGGCGCGGCCAACCCGTCCGACATTTTCCTCCCCACGCTTCTCGCGACCTTCATCAACAGCCTTGTTGGATTGATCGTGGTCGGTGTGGTGCAGCGGATCAACCTCCTCGACAAGGTGGTCCTGGCCTACATCCTCGGTCTCACCGCGATGATCGCCGCGACGATCTGGTATTTCGTTGGCTTGCCGCAGGAGCAGGTGCAGGCGCTGTCCAACCTGATCGCGAACCTGATCCTCTTTGGCGTGATCTCGTCGTTCATTCTCCTCGGACTCGTCAGGCGGATCAACGTCTACGAGGTCTTTATCGAAGGCGCCAAGGAAGGCTTCAACGTCGCGATCCGGATCATTCCGTATCTCGTGGCGATCCTGGTTGCCATCGGCGTCCTGAGGGCCTCGGGAACTCTGGACTTCCTCGTTGCGGGTCTTGGCAACGTTTTCGGCGCGATGGGTCTCGACACGCGATTTGTGCCGGCGTTGCCGACGGCCATCATGAAGCCGCTCAGCGGCAGCGGCGCGCGTGGCATGATGGTGGACGCCATGAATACGCATGGCGCCGATTCATTCGTCGGCCGATTGGCCAGCATCATGCAGGGCACCAGCGACACGACGTTCTATATCCTGGCGCTCTATTTCGGGTCGGTCGGAATCAGGAAAACGCGACACGCGGTCGCCTGCGGTCTGCTCGCCGACCTCTCCGGGATCATCGCCGCGATCTTCATCGCCTACATCTTCTTTGGTTGAGCAATGGGGTCAGACTCCATTGACGGCACGGCCTTGCAGTTCTTGACGACAGCAGCGGTCAATGGAGTCTGACCCCATTGCTCTCGACAACGGAGTGATCCTGGCTGACATCGCGCCGGGCTCGATCAAACGTATCCATCTGGTGGGCGTGGCCGGGACCGGCATGGGGGCGTTCGCCGGCATGTTGAAGGGGGCCGGTTACGTCGTGACGGGAAGCGACGAAAACGTCTACCCACCCATGAGCGACATGCTCGCGGCATGGGAGATCGAGGTCTTCACGCCGTACAGCGCGGACAACATCGAGCGCGCGAAGCCGGACCTGGTAATCATCGGCAACGTTATTCGGCGCGTGAACCCCGAGGCGACCGCCGTCCGCGAGCGGGGCATTCCGCAGATGAGTTTCCCGGCGGCATTCGGCGCGCTGGTTGCCGCCGGCCGACACAGCGTTGTCATCGCGGGCACACACGGCAAGACAACGACGTCGGCGATCATGGCGCACGTTCTCGCCGACGCGGGACTGGATCCCACATTCCTCGTCGGCGGAGTCACGCTCAATTACGCGGGGAACTTCAGGCTCGGTGAGGGACCACACGTCGTCATCGAAGGCGACGAATACGATACCGCCTACTTCGACAAGGGCCCGAAGTTCGTGCACTATCGCGCCCGGACGGCGCTGCTCACCAGCATCGAGTTCGATCACGCCGACATCTTTACCGACATGGCGCATTACGAGTCGGCGTACGAACGCTTTTGTGCCACACTCCCGGCGGACGGCTGGTTAGGCGTGAGCAGGTCGTATCTGCGGGCCGTGGAAATCGCCCGTTCGCACAGCCGTGCAGCGGTCGTGACATACAGCGGCGAGGGCGAAGCCGACTACCGCGCCCGCGACGTCCAGTTCGGGGAAGCAGGGGCCCGCTTCACGATCGAAGGGCCTGACCATGAAGTCACCGAGGTCACGTTGGCCATGTCCGGCCTGCATAACGTCGAAAACGCCACGGGTGTGTTTGCGGCCGCACGATCGCTTGGGTTGTCCGCCGAGGCGATCGCGGCCGGCTTGGGGACATTCCTCGGCGTCAAGCGACGCCAGGAACCGCGCGGCTACGTCGGCGGCGTACTGGTCATCGACGATTTCGCGCACCACCCGACGGCGGTCCGGGAGACCATCGCCGGGATCCGCCACCGCTACAGCGACCGCCGGCTCTGGGCCGTCTTTGAACCGCGCTCCAACACCAGCCGCCGCAACATCCATCAGGCGGAGTACAGCGAGTCATTCAACGAGGCCGATGTCGTCACGCTTCGCCTTCCAGAGCCCCACGACAAGGTGCCGGCTGACCAGCAGCTCGACGTAAACGCAGTCGTTAGGGAGATCGGGAAGCGCGGAATCGGCGCCAGCGCGCTGGAGTCCGTGCCGGAGATCGTGGACCTGATTGCTCGTCAGGCGCGCGCAAACGACGTGATCCTCGTGATGAGCAACGGCGCGTTCGGCGGGCTCATTCCCGAGCTCCTGTCGGCGCTGGAGAAACGAACCGGCAACGCGTGACGGGCAGGGTGGAAGGGTGGATGGGTGGAAGGGTGCAAGGGTAGGTCACTTTTCCACCCTTTCACCCTTCCACCCTTCCACCCTCTAACCTGAAACCGTCCCAACGCCTGCAGCCGTACGGGTGTCAAACGGACGATCGCCCCGAGACGTAATCCAGACGCCATGCACAGTCCGTGTCCATACTTGCCCCGCTCCGAATGACGTGCGCTCGATTTCTTGGGCGCGCATTTTTGTTGCTCCTGGTGAGCGCTGGTGCGGCGTCCGCACAAAGCGCCACAGAGATCATCCGCGGCCGAGTCCTCGGCCCGGACAGTCTTCCGCTTCCGCAGGCCGAGGTCCGCGTCACGGGGCTCGTGTCGCGGATGATGCAGAGTGCACGCACCGATGCCCGGGGCTCCTACACTCTCGTTTTTCCGCAGGCTGAAGGAGAATACCTCGTCGCCGTCAGGCGACTCGGGTTCCGGACGGCCTCGTTTCGACTGTCACGTGTGGGCTTGTCGCCCATCCTCGGATCAGACGTCTACCTCCAGCCCGCATCCACGGTCCTCGAGCGGGTCGTGGTCACCGCCGGGCCGGTCATCGGGGAGCGGAGCGCGATTGGTGAGGTGGGCTCTGGAGCATTGGCCGACTCGCTCTTCCTTGCCGATCCGTCGCGGCTGATGGAACTGCTGCTGTCGATACCCGGCATCGCGTCGATGGACGACTCCACATTTTCGGTGATGGGTGCGTCAGCGACCGGCAACATAACGACGCTGGACGGCGTGAACATTCGCGGTGGTGGTGGAGGGTTGCCGCCGGACGCGGTGGCGTCAGTCCGCGTGGTGACGTCGTCGGCCGATCCGGCGCGAGGCGGTTTCTCTGGAGGGAACGTTTCGCAGACGCTGCGCGGTGGCACCGACATCCTCGGCGGAAACGTTCGCCTGTCAACGTCGAATCGCGGACTCGTCTGGAAGGATCCCACCTGGAATCGGCCAGTTTCGCGTCCGATCAACCACAGCGGAACGGTGAACGGGCCGATCATCAAGCAGAAACTCCGGTTCAACATTTCCTGGCAGGCTGAGGACAACACCAACGAGTGGTATTCGCTGTTGCACCCGCGGAGCGCGCTGCTCGCGCAACGCGGGATCAGCCTCGATTCCGTCTCAGCGGTGACGTCGGCACTACAGGGACTGGGTGTTCCGCTTTCATTGCCTGGCGCGCCTGGCGACGCTCAGAATCGCCAGTTGCGCACGACGGAGGTGCTCGACTTCGCGCCGAACGCGACGTCGTCGTTCCGGCTGTCCCACAACGGCCGGTGGCAGCACAACGTCGGCAACAACGGGTCCGAAGTGTCATTCCCGACGCGCGTGAATGAAGTCTCGGCCGTGTCCCATTCGTTCGGGCTCAGGACCACGAGCTACGTGCGCGGGCTCCTCAATGAATTCACGGCGGGTTACGAGTACTACGCCGATGACGCAGATCCTTTTACGCTGCTGCCTGGCGGTTCCGTTCGCGTCGGCACTGACTTCAGCGACGGGCGAACCGGACTTTCGTCGCTGAGTTTCGGCGGAGGCGAAGGCGACTTCTACGAGCAGACGAGCAACGGCGAAGCGCAGAACGAGCTGTCGTGGCTCCCGCAAAGCGGAAAGCACAAGGTCAAGATTGGCGGCCGGCTCGCGTTCAATCGGAGCAATTTCTTCTTTTTCCCCGGCTCTCCGCTCCTCGGCACCTACACATACCTGACGCTCGAAGATCTCGTCGCCAACAGGCCTGCGTCATACGATCGCGTCATTACCAACACAGCGCGCAACACCAACTCGAAGAACTCTTCAGCCTGGGTCGGCGAGGAATGGAAAGTCTCCGACGCCTGGCAGTTGCAAGGCGGGCTGCGCATGGATTTCGCGCACCCCGGAACCATCCCGCGATACAATCCGGCTGTCGAGCAGACGTTCGGCGTGAGGACCGATCGCATACCTGACGATGTGGGCATGAGCCCTCGCGTCGGCTTCTCGTGGGCGTCGCGCGCACGTCGTGGCCAGGGAACCGCGGGGGGTGCATCAACGCTGGGAGGGTTGTCGGCATCCGCCATATCCGGGATGTCACCGGACATGGTCTCGTCGATGATCTCGATGCAGCGTTCATCGACGCTGCCGGGGATTTCCGTCTCCGGCACGTTTGGCGCCTATCGAGGAACCGTGAGCACGAGCACGGTTGCGGAACTCGTGGAGTCCACGGGCCTGCCGGGTACGCGTATCACGCTGTCGTGTGTCGGCGACGCGGTTCCAGTGCCCGACTGGTCCACCATGACCGAAGGGCCAACCGCCTGCGCCGACGGAAATACTGGCACGACCTTTTCGCTCTCGAAGCCGCTGGTACGGGTGTTCGATCCGGGTTTCCGCGCGCCGGTCTCGTGGCGCAGCAATCTTGGCATCGAAGGAATTCGTGTTCCGTGGAAGTGGATCGTCTCGATCAATGGCGGCTTTTCCTGGAACACCAATGGTCAGAGCACGGTCGATCTGAACCTGAATCGGACCGCGCAATTCGACCTGCCCGATGAGGCGAATCGCCCCGTCTACGCCCCCGTGACATCGATCGTGCCGGGGACCGGGTCCATTTCAACCGGCGCTTCCCGTATCTCCCCTGACTTCGCGACGGTGTCGAGCATGCTCTCGGACCTCCGCGGTTATCGAGCGGAGATGCAAGCATCGCTCGCGCCACCGAATCCGCTCTTCAACCGACGCGTCACTTTGAATCTCACGTATTCACTCAACGCGGGTCGCAACGAGTCACGAGGCAATTCGCGGATTGGGACCACCGGCGATCCGTTCGTGAAGCGATGGGTGCCGATCTCGAATCCGTTGCACACGTTCAGGCTGACCAGCGCCGGCCGACTCTGGGGCGGCTTCAACTTCGGGGTGAACACATTCCTCTATTCGGGAATTCCGCTCACGCCACTGGTCAGCGGAGACATCAACGGCGACGGCAACTCGGGAAACGACCGCGCGTTCATTCCCGATCCGGTCACCATGTCCGACACGTCGCTTGCGAGGCAGCTCACTGACCTGATCGCGCATGCGCGGCCCGCCGCTCGACGGTGCCTGACGTCGCAGGTCGGTAGGATGGCCGGTGCGAACAGCTGCCGGACGCCATGGCAGGCGCGGTTTGACATCAGCGCGAGCCTCACGCCACCATCGGGGTGGAGTTACAGCGATCGCCTGCGCCTGACGTTCAATCTCTCGAACGCCAACGGCGCACTCGTTCGCGCACTCGGCCTGGAGAACACGCCGTTCGGTCAGAGCCCGCTCAGCACGAACCCCAACTCGACGCTGTTGTACGTCACCGGCTTCGATCAGACAACCAGTCAGTTCAAGTATCGCGTGAACCAGCTCTTCGGCGAACCACAGAACTACGGAAGCTTGCGGCGTAAGTTCGCGCCCACCCAACTGCAGTTAGGCGTGGAGTACGTGTTTGGTGGGCCCGTGCTGAATCCCATTGCCCGCGGCCTTGGCCTTCGCGAACCAGCCAACCAGAAGCCGCTGACGGACGCTCAGCGCCGGGACGCGGTCGCAAAGTTGAAGCGCGATCCCGTGCTCGCGTTTGCGCCGCTCAGGGATTCACTGGCGCTGTCGCCCGAACAGCGCTCGCAACTGGACGAGTTGAGCCGGGAGTACCACACGCGAGCCGACGCGGCGCTCACCCCGTTGCTCAACTGGGTCTTGAAGCAGGGACAGCGCGTGTTCGATCGCGACCTTGGACAGCGATTGAGCTCAACACAGGCGACGCTCGCCAAGCTGAATACCGAATACGGCTCCAAGGCGCAGAGCGTGCTTACCGCAGAGCAACTCACAAGGTTCAGGGAATCGACGGCGAAGAAGGACAGGTAGTCCGGCTTCCCGGAGAGTGGAGTCTGACCCCAATCTCCCGATCCAGTAGACGGGACGGTCCGACCGATTCAGGGACGAACTACGGTTGACGAAGTGGCCAAACGTCCACACGTTGGCGTTGGTCACAACGGCCGTTCTTCTCGAATCGCCGCGGTGGCCTCCTCCTAGTCCCCCTAGGTCCCCACTTGGGAGGTCAAATGATTGTTCGAATGTTCGGTCCGCGGGCATGGCTCGCGGTGGTGTTGGGCATGAGCCTGACAGCGGCGAGCCGTGCCGCGGCCCAACAAGGATCCCTGCTGGTCAAGGTCGTCGATGCAACGACCAGCGCACCTGTTGAGCAGGCACAGGTGTTCATCGTCGGAACTTCGACTGGTGGCCTCACGAACGCCGCGGGAACCTTCCTGTTCCGCCAGATTCCTGCCGGCGTACGCGTAGTTCGCGTCGTTCGAGTCGGGTACGCCGAGCAGAAGAAACAGCTCGAGGTCCATGCTGGCCAGCAGGCGGAACTCGAGTACCGAATGCAGCAACTGGCACTCAGCATCGACCCGGTGGTCGTTACCGCTACGGGTGCCACACGACGAATCGAGCTCGGCAATGCAGTAACCACGCTCTCGGTGGCGGATAGGATCGCGGAGATGCCTGTCAAGACGATGGCTGATCTGCTGGTCGCGAAAGCGCCGGGAGTGCAGATCCTGCCGGCGAATATGACCGGTGGAGGGAGCCGCGTCCGGATCCGCGGAACGAGTTCGCTCTCGTTGTCCAACGACCCGATCTACGTGATCGACGGCATCCGCATGACGAGCAATCGTTCTGATGCCACGATCGGAGTTGGCGGGACCTCGCCCAGTCGGGTAAACGACATCAGCCCCGAAGAGATCGAGAATGTCGAGATCGTGAAAGGGCCGTCGGCCGCCACCTTGTACGGAACCGATGCGGCCAACGGGGTCATCGTGATCACGACCAGGAAGGGTCGTGCCGGTCGCTCATCGTGGACCGTGTTCAGTGAACTGGGTTCCATCGACGACAAGAACACGTACCCCTCCCAATACGCGATTCTCGGCCACACCGCGGCGGCTCCCACGACGCCGATTCGATGCTTCCTCAAGGACGTCGCGGCTGGTACGTGCATCAAGGACAGCACGGCCGCGTTGAACGTCTTCGAGGATCCGGAGACGACGCCGCTCGCGCCGGGCTATCGCAACCTGTACGGCCTCCAGCTGCTCGGTGGCACCGAGACTGTCCGCTACTTCGTTTCCGGCGATGTGGAGAACGAAACGGGCGTGTTCAAGCTGCCCCGGTTTGCGCAACAGTATTTCGATTCGATCGGGACGGAAGTTCCCGCGGAATGGCGGCGGCCTAACGTGCTGGGGAAAGCGTCCTTCCGGACGAATCTCAACATGTCGGTGAGTCCACAGCTCGATCTCGCGATGCAGTCCAGCTACATCCGCGTGAATTCGCGGCTCCCGCAAGTTGACAACAACGTGAACAGCTTCTGGTACAACGGAACCATGGGGCCGGGCTGGAAAGGCGCCGGTCCCGGATATACGGGCGTTGGTTCACTCGGCCAGGCGCTCAATGGATACGCGTTCGCGACGCCCGCCGAGATCTTCCAGTCGGAAACAATCAGTGATGTTCAACGATTCATCGGTGGAACCAACGCCGACTGGCGGCCGCGCACGTGGCTGAACAGCCACGCCGACGTCGGCATCGACCTGACGAATCGCGTCGAAGAGGGTCTCTGCCGATTCCAGCAGTGTCCCGACTTCGGCACGCAGCGGCTGGGTTCCGCCCGCGACGCGCGGGCGAACGTACGCAACGTCACGGTCAACGTTTTGACTACCGCTTCGACGCAGCCCAGGGATTGGCTGGGGCTCAAGGGAACCGTCGGTGTGCAGTACGTCAACTACACGAATTTGCGCAACAACGCCCAAGGCTCGCAGCTTCCGCCAGGCGGGGCGACGCCTGGGGCAGGCACGGTCCAGAGTGCCTCGGCGAACACTGACCTGACGCGCACACTCGGGACCTTCGTTGAAGGTGCTGCGGCGCTCAACGATCGGTTGTTCTTTACGGCCGCCGTCCGCAGCGACCAGAACAGCGCCTTCGGCAGCAACTTCCAGCGGGTCTACTATCCGAAGGCGTCGGCGTCCTGGATCGTGTCGGACGAGTCGTTCTTCCCGAGGCCCAACTGGCTGAATTCGCTGCGTTTGCGGTCGGCCATCGGCGCATCGGGCGTGCAGCCCGGACCTAACGATGCGCTCCGCACCTATTCGGTGGTCACTACCAACATCGGCAACACCGACATCAGCGGCCTCCGAAGCAACCAGATCGGCAACCAGGACCTCAAGCCTGAAAAGGCGACGGAGTGGGAAGCCGGTCTCGAAGGGCATCTGATCGACAGCCGCGTGGGCGTGGAGCTCACGTATTACAACAAGACCTCCAAGGACGCCCTCATCAACCTGACGATCGCGCCCTCGGCGGGCTCGTCGTCGTCGAACGTACTGACGAACCTGGGGTCGGTGAGAAACTACGGCGTGGAAGCCCAGATCACGGCCAACGTCCTGACGACGCGGGATCTCACGTGGGACCTGACGTTCGCCGGCTCACGCAACAGCAACGAACTCGTCACCCTGGGCACGGATCCCGGCGGACGCGCGATTCCGCCGATCATCGGCAACACGATTCGCCAGGTCGAGGGCTATCCACTGAACGGGTATTGGCAGCGTCCGTACACGTATGACGATGCCAACGGCGACGGGATCATTGTTCCGTCTGAAGTCACCGTCGACACCGGCTTCGTGTTCCTGGGTTACTCGCAGCCTCGCAACGAGTACGCCATTTCCAGCACGATGGACCTGTACCGCGGGCGCGTTCGCATCAACGCCCTGGTGGATCACAAGAGCGGGTACCGGGTCCTGAACTCCGAGCAGCAGTTCCTCTGCCAGCAGGCCCCGGGCTGCAAGGGCCTCACGAGCTACGACGCAACGCTCTGGGAACAGGCTCGCGCCATCGCCCAGCGGTTCACCACCGTGTTGTCGCAGACCGGCTACATCGAGGACGTCAGTTTCTGGCGCATCCGCGAAGTCTCCCTGAGTTACACGTTAGGCCAGTCTCTGTCGCAGAAACTCCTTCGCTCTCGTGATGTCAGCCTTACGCTGGCCGGCCGGAACCTGAAGATCTTCACCGACTGGACCGGCGCGGATCCCGAACAGAACTACAGCCAGGGGGACACGCAGAATACGCTGCTCACGGCCGGACCGCCGACGTATTTCACGCTCCGCGTCACGGTTCGCAACTAATTCTCCGGAGACCTGACTATGCCAACCATGCTTACATGGCGTTGCCTGGCCGCCGGACTGATCGCGGCCATGATATCAACCACGACCGGATGTGAGCGGATCCGCGAGGACCTGCTTGCCGCCGAAGATCCTGACGTCATCAACCCCGCGACCGTTACGACGGCCGAGGCGGCCGATGCGCTGCGCATCGGAGCCATCGCCCGATTCCGGTCCGCCACGGCCGGCGGTGAAGGCCCGTGGCAGGATGGCGGGCTGCTGGTGGATGAATGGAAGTCCAGCAACACGTTCTCACAGCATAACGAGACCGACCAGCGTCAGGTGCAGGAAAGCAACTCGGTCATTCAGGGCATGCTGCGCGACGTCTATCGCGCGCGCACAAACGCCCGTGAGGCCATCCTTGCACTCGAGCAATACAAGCCGGACCCGGTCGCCAACATCGGGCAGATGTATTTTGTCATCGGGTTTTCCGAGTTGATGCTCGCGGATGCCTTCTGCAATGGCACGCCGCTTGGCGACGCCTCCCTCGGTGCACCGACCTACGGCCCACCACTGACCAACGCCGAGGTTTACACGATCGCGGTTGCGCATTTCGACACCGCGCTCGCCAAGTCCGCCGGGACCGACACGCTTTCGGTGTCCGTCCGTCACGCCGCGTCCATTGGGAAGGGGCGCGCGCTCCTTGGCCTCGGACGCTTCGCCGACGCGGCCGCGGCCGTCGCGGCCGTGCCGACGAACTACCAGTGGCGCGTCACGTTTTCGCTCACCGCCGGCAGCAACAATTTGTGGAGCCTGAACACGAGCGCGAAACGCTTCACCGTTGGCGACAGCTTTGACGTTGGCGGCATCATCACCAACGCGTTGCCGTTCGCGTCCGCCGGCGACCCCCGGATTCCCGTCACAGGCACGTCGACTGGGACATCACCCGCCGGCAAGGGATTCGATACGTCGACGAACTTCATCTTTCAGCGGATCTGGGGACGGACCGATCCGACGCCGGTGGTCTCGGGACTGGATGCGCGGTTGATCGAGGCCGAAGTGAAACTGAAAGTTGGCAACGACATTGCGGGGATGATGAGCGGATTGAACGCCCTCAGGGCCGCACCGCAAAACCTGGGCGCGATCAGTACACCGGTCATGACGGCGCTCCCGAACCCGACGAGCACTGCCCTCGCGATCAAGGTGCTTTTCCGCGAGAAAGCGTTCTGGACGTTCGGCCGTGGTCAGCGGCTGCCGGACCTTCGTAGGCTCGTCAGGCAGTACGGATTCACACAGGACCAGGTCTTCCCAACCGGTCAGTTTTTCAAGGGCGGCACGTATTCGACCGACGTCAACATTCCCGTCACGGTCGACGAATTGAACAATCCGGAATTCACGGGCTGCCTGGATCGCAGCGCCTGAGTCCCGGCTCGCAAGCCATGGGGCGGCCCGGATCTCTTCACGCGGTCCGGGCCGCACTGCATTTGGCACGCGGCGATGCGGTGAGACTAAGTTACTCTTTGATGGACTTCGACCTCACGACTGGCACCGCCATTCTCGAACGCACGCCCGGAACGATGCGGGCAATGCTTGCAGGCCTCCCGACGATGTGGACCGACGGGACGGAGGGGCCGGAGACATGGAGTCCGTATATCATCGTCGGTCACCTGATCCACGGCGAGCGCACGGATTGGATTCCTCGCGCCAGGATCATCCTGGCGCAAGCGCAGTGCGCTCGCGTCATGGCAAAGCAGTATCGCGAGGCGATTGGGCCCTGGCGCGCGTACCTGACGATCGTCGACCGTTAGGCGCATGACGACGGCACACCAGGTCTTCCTGCTCTCTCCAGCGAATTGCTCGGGCAAGCGCGCCGGCTACCTGCTGAACGGGAAGTCGAGTTCACCGCTGGCGGAACGACTTCGGTCAGAAGGTGGCGCGCCGCTTGGCGAGATCTTCACGTTCATGAGCGCGCTGTATTTTCGCGGGAAACTCGCCTACGCCTCGGCCTTTGCCAAACCTCCCGACGGTTGGGACGGAGTGCAGGTCATTGTGCCCGGTCGCGGATTGTGTCCTGCCGCCGCCCCTATAAGCATCGCCGATCTTCGCGCCATCGCGCGGGTGGACGTCGATCTCGAGGATCGGCGGTACACGCAGCCGCTGACGCGCGATGCCAGTCGGCTCGCCGAGGAACTGGGTCCTTTGGACAATGCCGTCCTCCTCGGCAGCGTCGCGACGCCCAAGTATCTCGAGCCCTTGAAGGGCGTGCTTGGTTCGCGCCTTCGCTATCCCGAGGCGTTTGTCGGAATGGGCGACATGAGCCGTGGTTCGCTGATGCTTCGCTGCGCGGCTGAAGGGCGCGAGTTGGCGTACGTCCAGCCGGCCTGAGGCGCGCTGAGTCGTCCGGCATGCCACGAGCGCGTAACCCTGAGGATTCCGCGGCGAAGCCGAAACGCGCATCGAAGGACGATGGCGCCGTACGCCTGACGATTGACGGGCGTGAGGTGTCCATCTCGAATCCGCAGAAGGTTCTGTTCCCGGGGCCGAACCACACGAAGATCGACCTGGTCCGGTATTACATCGCCGTCGCCGAAGGCGCGCTTCGTGGTGCCGGCGGTCGCCCGAACGTCCTGGTGCGATACCCTAACGGCGTCGGGCAGGAGTTCTTCTACCAGAAGCGCGCACCGACGTCCCGTCCGGACTGGATCGAAATCGTTGCGCTGAAGTTTCCTTCCGGACGGACCGCCGAGGAGGTGGTTCCGCGTGAGGCGGCGGCGCTCGCCTGGATGGCAAACCTGGCCTGCCTCGAATTGCATCCGCATCCGGTGCGGGCCGAGGAGCTGGATCATCCCGACGAGCTGCGCGTGGACCTCGATCCCGTTCCCGGTATCCAGTGGCCCCAGATTCAGAAAGTCGCACACGTCGTGCGCGAGGTGCTCGACGATTTCGGCCTGGTTGGCTGGATCAAGACATCGGGTTCGCGCGGCATGCACGTCATCGTGCGCATCGAACAGCGGTGGACCTTTCCCGAGGTGCGCCGCAGCGCATTGGCGCTGGCGAGGGAAGTCGAGAAGCGAGCGCCGAAACTCGCCACGAGCAAGTGGTGGAAGGAGGAGCGCCACGGCGTCTTCCTCGATTACAACCAGAACGCCAAGGACCGGACGGTCGCGTCGGCCTATTCGGTGCGTCCGACCGCTGACGCTCGGGTTTCAGCGCCTATCGATTGGAATGAACTGGACGACGTGAATCCGGCGGATTTCACCCTGGTGACGATGCCATCGCGGTTCGCTTCGGTGGGAGACCGGCACAAGGGCATCGATGAGGCCCCGTGCTCCCTGGAGAAACTGCTGGAGCAGTCGGCGAAACACGAAGGGGAGGGGATGGGGGACGCGCCGTGGCCGCCGCACTACCAGAAGCAGGAAGGCGAGCCGGCACGAGTGCAGCCATCACGCGCGAAGAAGCCGTTGATCGAGATTGGCCGATCGAAGAAAAAGGAGGACGCGCTCGCGGGACTCGAGCGGTGGAAGAAACGGCATCCGGACGCAGCGCAACACCTCGAGCCGGCCGACGTTCTCGTCGACGCCATGCGCGGTCGGTACACGACCTGGACGCGTATTCGCGTCAATCTCGAGCACGTCCCTGAAGCGGCGCGACCAGTTCAGGAACCGCTCGACCCCGACGAGAAGACTTTCGCCAACTCGTAAGGCGGCGTGACCTCCAGTTGCTCGTAGGTGCAGTCGTCAGGCGATCGATCGGGCCGCCAACGAAGGAACACGGCCGCGTGCCGGAAACGGTCGCCCTGGAGGTGATCGTATTTCACCTCGCACACGCGTTCGGGCCGGAGCGGTTCCCAGGACAGGTCTTTCCCGGCTGACCACCGGCTCTGGCCACCGGGCGTGCGACCCGAGGCATCCGCACTGGCCCACTTCCGCCACGGATGGCTCTCCATCGCGTTCTCGCGCAGTGGAGCAAGCTCCTTCGTCAGTGCGGCTCGAATGTCCATCGTGAACGACGACGTGACGCCGACGTGCTGCAGCGCCCCCTCGTCGTCGTAAAGGCCGAGCAGGAGCGAGCCGACCAGGTCCTTACCGGTCTTGTACCATCGAAACCCGGCGACGACGCAGTCGGCCGAGCGGATGTGCTTCACCTTGATCATCGAGCGCTTGCCGGGCGCATAACGACCCTGCACGGGCTTGACGATCACGCCATCCAGTCCAGCGCCCTCGAACTCCTTGAGCCAGCGCACCGCCGTGTTCCGGTCACGCGTCATGGGCGTGAGGTGCAGCGGCGGTCCCGCCGTCGACAGCAGTTGTTCGAGCCGTTCGCGACGTTCGGCCTGCGGGGCGTCCATGATGCTCCGGTTATCAACAGCCAGCAGGTCGAAGGCGACGAATGCTGACGGGGTTTCGGCCGCGAGTTTGTTCACGCGTGATGCCGCGGGGTGGAGCCGCATCTGCAGCGCATTGAAGTCGAGGCTGTCACCAACTGCGATCACGATTTCACCGTCGACCACGCAGTTCGGCGGTAGCTGTTCGAGGAGTGCCTGATGCAGCTCCGGGAAATACCGATCGAGCGGCTTCAGGTCGCGGCTCTGGATGTACACGTCGGACGCTCCGCGAAAGACAATCGCGCGAAATCCGTCCCACTTGGGCTCGAACAGGAATTCGCCGCCGCCGTCCGGAATGCTCTCGGCCACGGTGGCGAGCATCGGCTCGATCGGCGGCTCAATCGGAAAGTGCTGGTCTGCTGAAGTCACCGCGAGATTATAGCACGAATGGTCGAGCTTAGCAGGGCTCTGCGACTGGGGTCACTGCATAACGTTTCGGTGCGTCGCATCACTTAACCAGGTCCGTGCTCTGGCCCTGCCATCTGACCTCGGACCTCGGACAATGAGCGGTGTCATCCGCAGTCCGGAACCGGCACCGCCCAGTTGAGTACGATCCGTCGGCGAGTCACCGTGACGCGCCCGGGTTCTGGTAGGGGAGGCGAGCACGACCTCAATGTCTGCTTTCGCGACGTGCCGGCCCTGGCCACGGGGACTTGTCCGTCCCGGGTGTCTGTCGCTCATGGCAGCGTCGCTCCTGCTGTCGCCTAACGCTGTCGTCGCTCAGGCTGACAGCACCGCCGCCCACCGGCTGATCACCGAGGTAGCCCTGCGTGGTGTCCGGAGCGTCGACATCAACCAGCTGCGTGCGGGGCTAGTCACGAAGGGCACGTCCTGCAAGACGCCACTCTACCTGCCGCTCTGCTGGGTCTCGCGTTCACCAACGTTCAACGCGCGCCATCATCTCGATCCGCTCGAGTTCCGTCGCGACGTCCTGCGGATCCGGATCTTCTATTGGCAGCGCGGATGGCGCGATGCCACCGTGTCGGCGAGAACGGAGCGCACGTCGGGCGGCGTGCGCGCCATTTTCGAGGTCGACGAAAAGGAACCCACCGTCATCCGGGATCTTCGCGTTACCCAGACAGACAGCGTGCTGCCAAAGGCCGCTATCGACCGCGCGCTCCAACTCAAGAAGGGTGATCCGCTCGACCTGATCGCGATGGACTCCACGATCATGATCCTTCGAGATGAGCTGTGGGAGCGGGGTTACGCGTCAGCCAACGTGGTGCTCGACACGTCGCAAGTGTCCGAGGACTCGAATGGCGGACCCGTCGCGATCAATATCGAACCTGGACCACTGGTCAAGGTTGGCGAGGTTCAGTTTGCCGGCAATCGCAAAGTCTCCGACCGGACCATCCACCGGCAGCTCACGTTCAAGTCCGGGGACCTCTTCAAGCGCAGCGCCATCCTCGGGAGCCAGCGCAACCTTTATCTCTCCGGCCTGTTCTCCGAGCTGGACATCGAAACACCTCCCGTCGGCGACACGTTGCGGCTGGTCCGCATTCGCGTCGTCGAAGCCGATCTGAACCGCGTCGAACTGGCGGGGGGCATCACGACAGCCGACTTCGGACAACTCGACGTCGACTTCACGAGATACAACTTCATCGGGAGCGCGCGGCAACTCACCGTACGTGGCACCGTGAGCAACCTGCTCGCGAACTCGCTGAACGGCCAGGGAATGTTCTACGACGTCACGGACGGCGCGAAGGATCCGGCGCGCGACGCCTTCCTCCAACCAACGTGGTCGACGAGCATCGGCATCAACCAGCCGTGGGTCTTTTCCGTCCACAATCAGCTGGCTCTGACCGTATTCGCGCACCGGCGCGCGATCCCTCCGATCGTCATTGAGCGCGGTCACGGAGCCCAGCTCACACTGACGCGCGATTTCGGAGCACGAACCAACTCGACCCTTGGCTATACCTACGAGGTCTCACGCGTCGCCGCGTCGGACGTGTATTTCTGCGTGAGCTATGGTGTGTGCCTTGGGCAGACGATCGACGTGTTGTCCGGTGGCCACGTGCTCTCGCCGCTGGCGTCGGTCACGCAGTTCGACGTGACGAACGATCCCTTCACGCCCGACCGCGGGTACCGGGCCCGGATCGATGTCGAACACGCGTCCAGCCTGACGACCTCTGACTACCGCTTCAACCGCGTTGAGGCAATTGGCAGCTGGTACCACGGCGTGTCCCGCACGGCCGTCTTCGCCGCTCGTGTGCGCGCCGGCTGGGTCGGCGCCCTGCGCGGAACGAACCGGGCACTCGGCGTGATCGGTTCCGATGAAGAGCTGGTGGTGCACCCGCGGAAAAGGTTTTACGCCGGGGGATCCGTTTCCGTGCGTGGTTTCGGTGAGCGTCAACTCGGTCCGCGCGTGCTGACCGTATCTCCCACTGCGCTCACCGATACCGCGCGGGCGACGCCCTGCACGATGGCGTCGATCCAGGACCTGAGCTGCGACCCGAACATTGTCGGCCTGAAGTCGACGGCGTTCCAGCCACAGCCGTTAGGCGGCAACGCAGTGCTGGAGGCCAGCGTCGAGTACCGTTTCCCGCTTTCGCCCATCCATGGTATCAGCGCCGCGGTGTTCGTCGACGGCGCCATCATCGGAACGAACCAGCTCTCGGGACTTCTTCGATCCACCGCGGCGGTGACGCCGGGTTTTGGTCTGCGCATGGACACGCCCGTTGGTCCGGTGCGACTCGACCTCGGCATACGCCCCCTGCTGGTTGAAGATCTTCCTGTTGTTACGGAAGTCACCAATGCCGACGGCAGTGTGGGGCTCGTGACGCTCAACACCACCCGCCGGTACGATCCCGTCGAAAACTCGGGGGGATTCCTTCGACAGGTGTTGAGCCGGTTGCGACTTCACCTGGCTATCGGACCTCCATTCTGATCAATAGCGATACATGCGGACAATCAGAGTGCTCCTTGGAAGCATTGCCGTCCTCCTGGTGTTGGTGCTGGCAGGACTGGTCGTCATCAACGGCACCTATTTCGGCCGGGAGCGCGTTCGCGTGCTTGCGCTGGACGCCCTTCGCGGCGCAGTGAACGGCGAAGTGGTTGTAGGCCGAATCGATGGCAACCTGCTCGATCGCTTCGACCTGGTCGATGTTTCCATCACGGACGCCGAGGGAAGGCCGTTCCTGATTGCCGAGCGGATTCGCGCCCGGGTGGCGATTGCGCCGCTGCTCTCGAAGCGGATCGTTGTCCGATCGATCGAGCTTGATCGGCCAACGGTCACGCTCTCTAAAACGCCCGGAGGCAACTGGAACTACGAACGCATCTTCGAGAGTGGCGACACACTCCCCCAGACCGTGAAGCTTGGCTTCGGATCGTGGATCGACCTGCACGGCGTGACGATCAGGAACGGCACGGTGTTCGTGGACCAGCCGTATCCAACAGATGAAGTGGTGAGCCGCGTCGTTGGCGACAGCGTTCTCTCGGCGGCGCTGGCGCGCAAGACACGACTGCGAGTGGAGCGCGTGGGTTCGAGCCTGAGGCAGACGATGGAGTTTCGCGACATCAACGCACGCATCCCGCGGCTCCTCGCGATTCACCCCGACAGCGACGCGGTTGCGTTCCACGTTCGCCAGCTCAGCATGCTCGCAACCCCGCTGCAGGCGCCTGACGTCGTGGTGCGCGACCTGGAGGCCGACGTTCGCATCGCCAACGACTCCGTCACGCTGCGCAAGGCAGATCTGCGGCTTCCTGAGTCGCGCATCGAAGGTGCGGTGACCTATCACGTGTCAGCCGGTGACGTGGAGCTCGACCTGAAGAGCGACACGCTAACGTTTGCCGACATCCGGCCGATTTATCCGGCGCTTCCCGAACGTGGAGGCGGTCGTGTGGCCATGAAAGCGATGATTCGAGACACGGCCACATCCGAATACGAGTTCACGAACGCGCGCCTGGCAGTGGACGACTCGCGGGTCGCGGGTCGACTCGGCATGGCTGTTGGCTCGCGCTCCTTTGAGTTGCGTGAGACAGACCTGCGATTCAACAAGTTCACGACCGAGTTGGTCGAGGCGCTCGTTCCCGGCTTGCGCGTTCGCATTCCGGGCGCGTACACGGGAACGGCCCGGCTCTCTGGTCCAGCGGAAGCCATGCGCACGGTCGTCAACGGGACTTACGACCCCGACCGGCACGCGCCATTTCACGTTTCCGCTCGCGGGATCCTCGGAACCGGAGAGACGCCCAGCGCGCAGAACCTCAGGCTGATCATCCGTTCGCTTCCAGTGAGCCTGGCGCGCGAGTTCGTTCCGGACCTCACGGTTGGTGGAACGGCGAACGTCGATGCATTGATTTCGGGTTCCGCGTCCACCCGCTTCGCTGGTCGAGCGACCGTGACGCATCGTGAGGCAGGCACAACATCCACCGTCGTCGCCACTGGATCGGTGGCGCCTCGCGACAGCATGCGAATGCAACTGGACCTGCGGTTTGCGCCGGTTTCCATGGAGCTCGTGCAGCGCCTCGCGCGCACCAAGGACCTTCGCGGCGAAGTGAAGGGAACGGGTGAACTTCGCGGCACATTGCGCGACCTGCACGCAGTCCTGGCGTTGCAGCTCCCGGCTGGCAGCATGGATGTCGACGGCCGGTTCGATCTGGCATCGGACGTGCTCGGGTATCAGGCCAACGTCCAGCTCCGCGACGTTGATGTGCGCGCCGTGGTCCCGACTGCGGCGGTCACCTCGCTCAGCGGTACGGCGACCGTCGCTGGCCGAGGAACGGACCCGAAAACGGTTGACGCACGAGTGACGGCACACCTTCGAGATGCCATGGTCGACAGCACTGCGGTCGACGAGGCGGTGTTGGTCGCCGCGGCGCGAGGTGGCCGAGTGACCGTGGACACGTTGCGAGCCCACACGTCTTTCGCGACCGCCACCGCAACGGGCACGTTTGGCCTGGTGGACGGCAGCGACGGAACGCTGACCTGGGCCGTGGACGTCAACTCGGTCGCGGGCCTGCATCGCTGGCTGCCCAACGGAGACTCCAGTCTTGTCCGCTCGCGTCCACTCGTCAGGCAGCGTGTCGCGCGGGCCGATTCAGTGCGACCGACAGGAGCTTCGGACTCGACGAACATTGCCGCCCTGCTTGCGCAGCGAGAGCGCGGTCAACCGGCGCGTATACCGGTCGCGAAACCCGAGCCGCTCGCGCGCGATTCTATCGGTGGCTCCGCCAACCTCCGAGGCACACTGAAGGGCGGGATACAGCGCTTCACGGCAGAAGGCCGGGGGGCGCTGAACCAGCTCGTCTGGAACGGCTACGAAGTGGGACGGGGGAACGTCACGTTCACGTGGGCCGACGTGCGATCGCCCGACGTCCAACTGACGGCGGAGATGGGGGTGGATTCCGTTCGAGCGGCCGGATTCGCCTTTGACAGCACTCACGTGCAGGCCACCTATCGCGCTGGTGCCGGCAACGTGTCGCTGGCGGTGTTCCCCGGCGACACAGGGCAATACCGCTTCCGCGCTCGTTATGCACTGCGCGCCGACGAAGGTGAAGTCCACCTCCAGGAGATACATCTCCGCTTCGACTCGATGACCTACCGCTCGACGCGCGAGAGCACGGTCCGCTGGAAGAGCGGGGGACTCGCGATCGACTCGCTGGAGCTGCGCTCGGCTGACAGCGCGTCGAGTGGCCGCATTTTCGTGACGGGGGAAGTACCCGACCTCGATCCCGGGCGTTTTGACATCCGGATCGACAGCCTGCGCGTGGCGCCCTGGCTGACGTTGCTCCAGAGCGATGTGCCCATCGACGGCATGTTGTCGCTGACGGCGGTCATCGAGGGAACGCGCTCGTCGCCCCGGATGACCGGATCGTTGGCCCTGCGACGACACTTCTATAGAGGTGTGCCATTCCCGGAAATCCACACTGGCTTCACCTACAACGATCGACGTGTGACGTTCGAGGGCGATCTCCGGCGGGCGGCCGATGGCGGCGCACAATTGGCGCGCCTGAAAGGCAATGTCCCCGTTGATCTCTCGTTCGGCGAGGAGGTCCGCACCCGCCAACTCGACGGCCCGATCACGGTCGACATCGACGGCGACAGCATCCCGTTAGGCCCGCTGGCCGAGTTTGTCGAGGAGTTCTCGGTGGTGACTGGCGAGGCGCGAGGTCGCATCGGCGTGCGCGGTACGTGGGAACGGCTCCGCTATGAAGGCGCGCTGGCCCTCAACGTCCCACGCCTGGGGCTCAGGACCCCGGGCGTCACGCTGACCAACACGACCGGCCGCGTGGTCATGGTCAATGATCGCCTGGTCATAGATAGCCTGGTTGGATACAGCAACGGCCCGGTGCGCGTGACGGGGTCGCTTTTCCTCGCCGATCTCGAGCGGCCCATTCTCGACCTGAATGTCGTTGCAAAAGAAGCGCGAGTGATCGACAACAACAGAGGGCAGCTCGTGGTGTCCTCCGAACTTGCGTTCCGCGGTCCAATCGACACGCTGGCAGTTGGTGGAACCATAACGGTGACGCACGGCATCGTCCGTATTCCGGATCCCGAACAATGGAACCTCATCAACACGGGCGACCCAACGCTCTTTGCCGTGGACAGCGCACTGGCGAGGGAGCTCGAGATCACGCCACCGTCGCCGATACTCAAGAACGCGAACGTCAACGTGCGCCTGCACGTGAGTCGTGGAACGTGGGCGCGATCGCGTGAGGCGAACGTCGAGATCTTTGGAGACCTGGCGCTCGAGCGCGTGTCCAGTGACCAGGAAGTGTCGGTCACTGGTGCGCTCCATTCTGACTACGGCGACTACGAACTCTATGGACGACGGTTCAGCGTGACGCGCGGTTCCGTGCGCTTCATCGGTGAGCCATCCAATCCCGCACTGCAACTCCTGGCGACGCACGAGGTGCGTCAGGTCGGCCGGCCCCCGTTCGACATCCAGGTCACGATCGGGGGGTCCCTCGAGCAGCCGAACATCTCTCTCGAGAGCCCGTCACAGCCGACGCTCACCCAGTCGGATCTCATCTCCTTCCTGGCGTTCGGGCAGTCATCCACCTCACTGCTTGGGTTCGAAGGGTCCGGCCTCGAAGGCGGCGGGGCTGCCGGCTCATCGCTCGCCGGCAATGTCGCCTCGCTCGCAACCCGGCAGCTCGCCGGCGTGGCACTTGGTGCACTCTTCGCCGAACTGGAAGCGGGTCTCTCGGAGCGAACGGCGGCGGACGTGCTGCACATCAAGCCGGCCGACCTGCCTCCGGGTCTGTCGTTAGGTGCAGTGAGTACCGTGGCCCGCGGCACGCAGATCGAGATCGGCAAGTATCTGGATCGAAACACGTTCCTCGTGGGCCGGTTCCGGCCCACGAACGCGGTGCCGGGCGCCACGCTGGAACGCCGGTTCGGCACTCAGTTCAAGCTCCGCACCAGCTTCGAAACCCGGTATCAGCCGCTCACGCCATCATTGACGGCGGGCGTCCAGCCGAAGATGCACCAGGTCCTGGGCGTGCTGATGTTCTGGACGCGCAGCTGGTAGCTGGAATGTGGGAATTCCTGAAGCGAATCCTGAGTGATTTCAGCGAAGACGAGTGTTCCGTCCGCGCCGCTGCGCTAGGGGATGTCCATTCGACGAAGCCGCCGGATCGACAGCAATAGGAATGTGGCGCAGACGACAACGCAGACGCCCGTGACGGCGGGGAAGGTCAGGTGGGTGCTTTCCGCAAAACGTCGTTCGTCCAGGCCGTGCATAACGCCGATGGCATAATGCCGGATGCTGAGCAGCCGTACGCCTGAGACGAACCCCGAGAAGAGTCCTTCCCAGAGCACGATATAGAGCAGGCCGAGCCCGATCGCCTGCGTGCTCACCAGGCCTAACCAGACGAACGTCGCTGAATACAGCGCAACGGCGACGAGAGACGACACGACCACCGCGATCGTTGCCCTCGTGTCGGCGAGAAACCCGATATGGCTCGTCAGGAACGCGCTGACCAAGATGAACGGTGCGGCCAGCGTGATGACGGCCAGCAGTTTGGGTACCGCAATCTCCCAACGCGGAATCGGCGCCAGCGTCAGGTTCGCGATGGTCCGATCCTCCACTTCGTTGGCGAACGAAGCCGCCGCAATTGCCAGCACGACCAGCGGCAGGATCGAACCCATCAGCATGACACTGAAGACGACCTGGTCGAAGGCGGCGACGGTTGGGGCATCGTCGTCCCGCAGCGTCAGCACGGCCATGATCACCGGCATGGACGACAGCGCGGTCATGATCAGCAGTCG
>Ga0070698_100000335_pt1 | contig 48429 bp, 35 predicted proteins | sample KBSK1502metaG_FD_65477 | JGI IMG/M metagenome (GOLD analysis project Ga0070698, IMG submission 65477) | Corn, switchgrass and miscanthus rhizosphere microbial communities from Kellogg Biological Station, Michigan, USA - KBS K1-50-2 metaG | ecosystem: Host-associated > Plants > Roots >...
TTCCACTTGGATAATGAAAGAAGATAGTTCGCTATTCGAAGCGCTACTCCGCCGTCTCGCAGCAGCGCGGGTGGCAGTGCTCTTCCTCTTTCATGCCGTGGTATTCGCCGCCGCTTACGCATTCTCGTATCTGCTCCGGTTCGAGTTTGCCATTCCTCAAGAGTTTCTAACGACTTTCAGATCGAGCCTCCCCGTCGTGGTCGGCTTTCAGCTGCTGATCGGCGTCTTTTTCGGTTTCTATCGGGGGTGGTGGCGATACGTCGGTATCGGTGATGTCGTTCGCCTGGTGTTCGGACTCACCACGAGTACGACCCTTTTGGTAGGACTCTGGTACCTGGGCGCGGCGGTCGGGATCCACGAACGATTCGTGCGATCTCCACGCGGAGTGCTGCTGATCGACTGGGCGTTTGCGCTGCTCGCACTTTTTGGCACTCGCGTCCTGATCCGGCTCGGACGTGATCGATTCCGTCCACAAGAAATGCCGCAAGGTCAAAGGCGAGTCCTGATCGTCGGAGCTGGCGATGCCGGTGAGACGCTCGCCCGCGAGATTGAGCACCGCCCGCAGCTCGGCATGAAAGTCGTCGGCTTTGTCGATGACCAGCGCGCAAAATGGGGAGCACAGATTCGCGGTATCAGAGTCACCGGACCGATCGCCAACATCGGCTCCATCGCCGATTCTGCCGGTGCCGATGAAGCTCTTCTGGCAATCCCGAGCGCGTCGGGAAAACGACTTCGGGAGATCATTCGACTCGTTTCCGACGCGGATCTCACGTTTAAGACTATTCCGGGCATCGACCACCTTGTGAGCGGAAAAGTGCACGCCTCTCAACTGCGCCCCGTAAACATCGAAGATTTGATGCGGCGGAAGAAGATTGAGCTACCTGGCGATCCGGTTCGACAGCTTTTCAAGGGCACCCGCGTCCTCGTCACGGGAGCGGGGGGAACGATCGGCTCGGAACTCTGTTCTCAGGTCCTGCAGTTCGAGCCTGAGAAGCTGCTGCTCGTCGAGCGTTCCGAGTATGGACTCTACGAAGCGAAGAAACGGCTGAGCGGCGAGACAGGGTGGGCTGCGGCGAATCTTGCAACGAATTTGCTCGACATCTGCGACCGCGACGTCATCGAAGAGTTGATCGAACGCGAGAAACCGCAGATCGTCCTCCACGCTGCAGCGCACAAACACGTGCCGCTGGGCGAGGAGAATCCGTTCGAGTATTTCCGCAACAATACAATCGCCACACACCAACTCGCCGAGATTTGCGCGCGCGCCAACGTGGATCGATTCGTGTTCATTTCCACCGATAAGGCCATCAATCCGACAAGCGTCATGGGCGCAACAAAGCGAGCTGCGGAGATTCTCCTGCTCGATCTGGCGAGGCGCTGCGAAATGCAAGTGACCATCGTGCGGTTCGGAAACGTGATCGGCTCGTCTGGAAGTGTCATTCCTCTCTTTATGGAACAAATCGCGAGCGGCGGGCCGGTGACCGTAACACATCCGGAAGCGACGCGCTACTTCATTCGAACGTCTGAGGCCATCTCCCTGGTGCTGCAGGCAGCGACGCTCGGCAATGACGGCCAGGTGTTCATGCTCGACATGGGGGAGCCTGTCAAGATAGTCGACCTGGCTCGCGACCTGATCCGCTTGTCGAATCACACCGAAGGCGAGATCCCGATCTCCTTTACGGGACTTCGTTCGGGAGAGAAGCTGTTCGAGGAGATTCACCTCCGTGGTGAATCGATCTATCCCACCATTCATCCGCAGATCGTCGTCACGGAGCCGGCGCAGCCGGACGTGGCTCAGGTCCACAAGTGGTTAAGTTTCGAATCGAGCTGCGACGCCGCCTCCGTGCTTGCGCGGCTCGCGCAGCTTGTACCGGAATGCGCGTGGGCAACGCCGAAGGAGCCTGAGGCAACGCTCCCGATGCTGCCGAATCAACTCCAGGAGCCTCTCGTCACGTAAGGCCATCAGCGCCGGGCCGCAGGCGTCGAAACCGCCAGCCGATCGCAATAGCCGCACATGTGTGGATCACCAGAACCGAGGTGAGAACCCACGCGGCTCCAACGTCATTGATATTCGGATAGGCGAGCGCGGCTGCGGAACTGATGACGGCGAGTGATCCCCAAACGACTGTAGAAACGACGTGGCTCCCGCTCAACTGTGCCAGCTGTTGATAGAAGTGCTTCCGGTGCGGCGTGAAGAATTTCTCTCCCCGCGCCGCGCGCCAGACCATGGTTACCGAACTGTCAAACAGAAAAGGGAAGAGAGGCAGCGCAGCGGCCACCACTCCCACCTTGGGACTCGCGCGCAAGATGAGGATCGAGAAAAGAAACCCAATCGGTCCGCTGCCGACATCCCCCATGAAAATCCGGCCGACCGGGAAATTCCACGGCAGGAAACCTGCACAGGCTCCCGCCAGAGCCATGGCGGTCATTGCGCCGGCTGAGTCGCCACTGCGCCACAAAAGAGCCGCCAGCGCGGTTCCTCCGATGATGGCCTGAACCGCCGCGATTCCATTCACACCATCCATGAAGTTATAGGCATTGATCCAGCCGACGACGAAGAAAACCGTGAAAGGCAACGCGAGACCGTCGAGACCGACCGTAACGAACGGTAGCTCGATCCTTCGCAGCACAAGATCGCCGATCCAGATAGTCACTATTGCTACGGTTAAATGAACGATGAGCCTCGGAAGAATGCTCAGATGTTTTACGTCGTCTGCAAGCCCGACCGCCGCGACAGCGACTGCAGCGACCAGGGCGCAAACCAGAACGCGGTCGCCGGCGCCTCCGAAGATGAAGAAGGAGGTGCCCAGACCGATAAGAACCGCGATCCCGCCCCCGCGCGGCGTCGGTGCAACATGCGAACTCCTCTCATTCGGCATATCGACCGCGCCGATCCGCGGCATTAGTCGACGGACAACGGCAGTCAAAGCGAACACAATGGGACCCGCCGTCAGTGCCACCCAAAGAAAATCTCGCAAAAAGATGTTGTCCTCTTCTCCAACGGTCAATATAAATGGATCGCCACTCTGCATGCCAAAGAGAATTCTCTTCGTCGTCAACCACGCAGGATTCTTTCTGTCGCATCGCCTTCCGATTGCACAGGCCGCGCGCGAAGCCGGATACGACGTGCACGTCGCGACGCCGAAGAGCAAGCACGTTTCGCGAATCATGGATGCCGGCCTGCCATGGCACGAGATTTATTTATCGCGATCCGGTCGCAATCCTTTCGCGGAAGCGAGAACCCTCGCCCACCTCATTCGGCTGTACCGCCGCCTCGGGCCCGATCTCGTGCATCACGTCACGAGTAAGCCGGTGATGTACGGGACAATTGCAGCACGGCTCGCGCGCGTCCCCGCCGTCGTCAACGCCGTGTCCGGGACGGGACATCTCTTCGTGCCCGGAGGTGCGGCGCGACGTGTACAACGTTCACTTCTTGGAATGTTGTACCGGCTCTCGCAGCGGCACAGCCGGATGCGAGTCATCTTTCAGAACAAGGAGCAACTCCATGATTTCACGGCGCGCGGCTGGATGCGATCAAGCGACGCCGTGCTCATTCCAGGTTCGGGAGTCGACATCGAAGCGTTTCAGCCAACGTTCTCGGAACGCAATGTTCCGGTCGTCGCACTGGCGAGCCGAATGCTGTTCAGTAAAGGTGTCGTCGAATTTGTGCGGGCCGCCCGGTTGCTGCGAGAGCGCCGCGTCGCGGCTCGTTTCATCCTTCTTGGCGAGCCTGACCCGGATAATCCCGACAGTATTCCGGCCGAGCAGCTGCGGCAGTGGTCTTCCGACGGACTGGTCGAGGCTCCCGGACGCGTGGAAGACATGCCAGCCGCGTTCGCTGGTATCGACATCCTCACTCTTCCTACCTACTACGGCGAGGGCGTTCCCAGGGTCCTTGTTGAAGCAGCAGCGTGCGGCATTCCGGCGGTGACGACAGACTGGCCAGGATGCCGCGACATAGTCCGGGCCGAGGAGACCGGCATCCTCATTCCCGCCCGTGACGTCACGCGGCTCGCCGATGCCCTTCAACGATTGATCGAGAACCCCGAGTTGCGGCGACAAATGGGATCGCGCGCCCGTTTGGCAGTTAAAGACTTTTCACTGCCGGTCGTCATCCAAAAGACGTTGGCGATCTACAGGGAGCTCATCGGATGAGAGTCCTTGTTACCGGGGCGACGGGATTTATCGGACGCGCTCTCTGCACGGAGCTGAAAAGGATCGGTGCCTTCGTTCGCGCGGCCGTTCGTCAACCGGCCGAGGCAGTCGCCGACGAGACCCAGCTGATTCGGGACTTCGAGGATGCGCCGGACTGGACGAAGGCGGTCGCAGGAATCGACATCGTTTTCCATGTTGCGGCGCTCGCCCATGCGCCCCTCAAAGAAGCATCGCGCCGGCTGCAGACTATCAACGTCGATGCTACGGATTCGCTCGCCCGTGCCGCCTCGGCAGCGCAGGTTGAACGCTTGGTTTTCCTCAGTTCCGTGAGCGTTTACGAAGCATCCCGTACGAGCTTCCGCGAGTCGGACCCACCGGCTCCCCGAGACGCTTACGGCGCTTCGAAAGCAGCTGCCGAAGACCGTGTACGAAAGTCGGGGGTGCGATACACGATTGTACGCGCACCGCTTGTATACGGGCCGGGAGTACGCGCGAATTTTCTGAAGCTGTTGCGAGCGGTCGATTGTCGGATACCGCTCCCGTTAGGCGGCGTGAGCAACTCACGCAGCCTGGTGCATGTCGCGAACCTCTGCGATGCGATGATCTTCCTTTCAAGGCATCCGCAGGCGATGAACCGAATTTTTCTCGTCGCTGATGGTGAAGACGTTTCGACACCGGAGTTGATCCGCAGGATCGGCGCGGCACTCGGAAAAGTGCCGAGAATCTTTCCGTTTCCGGTGCCGGCTCTTCGTATAGTGGCGCTGATGACGGGCCGCTCGAAAACCCTGGAGAAACTCATCGGCGATGCGAGTGTCGACATGAGTGCGCTACGTGATCTCGGTTGGAAACCGCCGTTCTCGATGCAACAGGGCCTTCAGTCCACAGCCGCCTGGTATCGCGATCGAGCATCGCACGGACCACCATTTTCATCGTGGTAGGCTTGCTTGAATGGCGCGGAAGACGCTCCATCAAGCTCAAACGAAATCCGCATCCAGATCGTGGCGTGACCCGGCAGCGGCAGCCTCGGCGATTCTTCTCGCAGGGACCATCGCCATTCCCCTGTTTATCAGTCCGACGGGTGAGGATGTCTTCCGGTGGCCGAAAGAGCTTGCGTTTCGCGCAATTGCGGTCCTTCTCACGCTCGTCGCCGTGTTCGCCGTGACTGCGGTGGACTTCGATTGGCGAAAACTCCTATCGGCCCGTCGTGAAATCGGGATGGCATCGCTGATTCTCTTTTGGACCGCGATTACGGCGCTCACGTCCACGAATCGACGACTCAGTTACGTCAGCCTCATGACCGTCGCCGCTTCACTGACCGTCTTCCTTGCTGCTCGCCTTGCGGCAAAACACGTACCCGTGCTGTGGTGGCTCGACCTCCTGTTCGCGGGCGCCTGCCTGAACTCGCTGCTCGTGTGCGCTCAGGAATCTGGGTTATGGAACCCATTCGTTTTTCAAGCAGATCTCGAGCCTCACATGAAAAGCTCGGCATTCCTCGGTAACCCGAATGATGTCGGGGCATACTTGATCGTTCCGGCACTCGCATGCGCGATTGCAGCGCGCATCGCCAGGAATCGCCGCCGGCAGATCTATGCTGTGCTTGCGGTCGTCATTGCGGGAGGTGTCATCGCCACCGGAACCCGCGCGGCAATTGCCGCATACGTCTTTGGTCTCATTGTGTTTGCTTTTTCCCGCAGGCCACGGCAAACGGCCGTCGCCGTCGCGCTCGCTGCGCTGGTGGTCGCGACGATCTTCGCCACGCAGCCCAGCACCCCTTCGCGCGTCCGTTCTATTTGGGCGATGTTGGTAGAGAAGCGCTACGACGTCCTGTTCTCCGAACGGCTGCCTGCTTTTCTCAGCGCCTGGGAAATGGCCCGTTCGCATCCCTTCGCCGGCGTCGGACCCGGCTGTTTCAAGTACAACTACATGCAATATCGCGTCGCCCTCCGAGCAAGGTATCCGCCGGAATGGTTGCGCGGCTATCACAAGAATTTCGGTGAGGTCCATAACGATCACCTTCAGGTGCTCGCGGAGACGGGAATGCCAGGCTATTGCTTGTTTCTCGCGAGCGTGTTGGCAGTGGCCGGCGTCGACGGCGCACGACAAAAAACGACCGGCGATGAACCGGAAGAGTTGAGAGCAGCCCTCGCGGGCAACTTGCGTCTGCCACTCGCGTGTGTCTTCTTTCTCCTTGCTTTGGCGCAATTCCCTCTTCAACTCGCAGCGCCGCGTTTCGTCTTTCTAGCGACGGCCGGTCTGTGCATGGGATGGCGGCGTGATCCGTAGTCTTCGCATTCTCGTGCGGCTCGCTGCGATCGGCGCGTCGTTTTTTGCGATGGAAAATTTATCGATCCGGCCCTACATGGCGAATCGCGTTCTTCGCCGCGTGGACACGAGAACTCACGCAGCCGCAGCCGACCCCAATTCTCAGCGCGCAGTGATCCGGGCTCGCATCAGCATGAATGAACTGGGGACGATCAGCGACATCCATAAGGATGAGGTGAACTATGAGATGCTCTTCGCTGCAAACGCTCGTCTGCTCAACCGACCTGGCGATGCCCTCGCACACTATGACACCGCGCTTCGCTTTGATCATCGACCCGAAATCTACCTGGAGCGCGGAGCGACGTTACTCGAGCTTGGCCGCGACAGCGAGGCGATCGCAAACTTCGTCCTCGCGGCAGAATTCGACCCCGACATCGTTGAGACTCTCGATCCTCCGATTCGTGCCAGAGTCGTCGCTCAGCTACGCGGTTAGCCGATTCGACTCCGCGGCAGCGCCGGCTGCTCGTGCGAAAGGTTCGCGGATGCGTCCTGGCGCTCGAGCCACATCTGAAACATCAGTACGTTCCATAGCGAGTACTGCCAGTTTCGCTTGCCGGAGAGATGTTCGGCCCACCTCTGGCGGATGACTGCCGGATCGAAGAAAGATTCCTCGCGGAGGCGGCGCTCGTCGAGAAGCTCTTCCGCCCACGAACGCAGAGGGCCGCGCAGCCATTCAAGGAGGGGCACGCCGAATCCCATCTTGGGGCGGTTGATCAGCTTCGGCGGAACGTATCGCGAGAGAACGCGTCGCAGCAGCCATTTGCCCCTTCCGTTTCGGATCTTCATTCGCAATGGCAGTTTCCACGCGAATTCGATCAGGCGATGATCGAGAAGCGGCTCGCGCGACTCGAGGCTCACGGCCATGCTCGCCCGGTCAACCTTGACGAGGATATCGTCGCAAAGATACGTCACGAGATCGAAGTACATCATGCGCTGCGTGAAATCGCGGATGCGGTTGAGCCGATGGTCGCTCCACACGAGGGGTTCAGCAGCCGGCGCACCGAGAACGACCGCCTCCGCAGATTGCCAATGCGAAATCAGGCGGCGGTACATCGTGTCAGGGTTGGGAACGTCGATGACGTATGCGGCCTTGCTGATCTTGTCACCGGCGTTGCGGGGGCGGAGTCTGCGAGGGAGGAGTTGAAACAGCCGATCCCACCGCTCCGGCCGCACGTGCGCAAGTGCTCGTCCACCGGCAGATCGCAGCGACCCCGGGAGCCACCCTACTCCGTTCCAAAAGGTGCGTCCGATGAAGTAGCGGTTGTAACCGCCGAAGAGCTCATCTCCTCCGTCTCCGGAGAGCGATACGGTCACATGACGCCGCGCCAGCACCGAGACGAGATGCGTTGGAAGTTGCGACACATCCGCAAACGGTTCATCGTAAATGTCCGGAAGCTTCGGAACGAGGTCCAAAGCGTCCCCCGCCGTCACATAGAGCTCCTCGTGATCGGTACCGAGGTGCCGGGCAACAGCTCGGGCGTAAGCGGCTTCGTCGTAGCGATCCTCGCGGAAGCCGATCGTGAAGGTCTTGACGGGCTTCGAGCTTTGCGACTGCATCAGCGCCGTCACGACGGACGAATCCACTCCGCCTGACAAAAAGACACCAAGCGGCACGTCGGCAATCATTCGGTAACGGATCGCACTTCGCAGCAGCTCATCGAGCGCGTCCTCGGCATCTCGGTCAGAGCCGGAAAAGGGGTTCTCGATACCAGCGCTGACGACATCCATCGCAGACCAATACGCGCTTTCGATCGGCTCTTTTCCTGGTGCGAAGCTCAAGATGCATCCGGGCGCCAGCTTTTTCGCGGTGGAGTAAATGGTGCAAGGCGCCGGAATGTAGCCGTAGCGAAGGAGTTGGGCGATCGCGCTTCGGTCAACGCTCGCCACGAACTCCGGATGCGCCACGAAAGCCTTGAGTTCCGAGCCAAAGAAGAAATGCGAACCGCACATGGCGTAGTACAACGGCTTCACGCCGGTCCTGTCGCGCACGAGATGCAACATGCGAAGGTCGCGGTCCCAGACCGCGAAGGCGAACATTCCGATGAGGCGTTTGACGGTTTCTTCGAGACCCCACTGCTCAATGGCGGCCAGAATGACCTCGGTATCGGAATGGCCGCGAAAGGCCGATGTGTAGCCGTCTGCGACGAGCTCAGCCCGGACTTCCTCGAAGTTGTACGCCTCGCCGTTGAAAACCATCACGTACCGGCCGGAGCGCGACAACATCGGCTGGTGCCCTGCTAAAGAGAGATCGATGATCGAAAGACGCCGAAATCCAAGCGCAACGCCGACGCTTGGGTCGACCCATTCGCCTGAGTCATCGGGTCCGCGGTGTCGAACGCGAGCGGCCATCTTTCGCACGAGCTCGATCAGCGAATCGTTCGCAAGTACCGCTTTCGAGTCGACGAAACCTGCGAAGCCGCACATGGTGATTCAGATTGTAGAGCCTGTGCTGATCGGCTTGATGAAGACGAACTCATTGCAGCCGTGCCGGCGGCCACATGCTTGCACTCTGCGGCACTGCAAGCCGCGCTTCTCGTAAAAAGAGAGCACATCGTCGGGACGGGAAGTCTCGAACGGATAGCCGCCAAGCCAGTCGATCATGTCGTGATAAAGCGACATTCCCCGGCCACTGAGCTGCTCGCCTCGAAGCCGACGTGCGAGGAAGCGCGCCGCCAACAAGTATGGAGCATGAAACGCGGCAAGCAACGGCCTGGCAAAGCGAAACCGCGTGTATAGTTTCTTCACCGCCCGCCAGTAACCACTGATCCAACCTTGATCGTTGTAAAGCGCTACGCAAAGGATGCCGCCCGGTCTGAGCGGCAGCATGATGTTTTCCATCGCCTTGGCCAGATGCCCAGTGTGGTGAAGAACGCCCCAGGAGTAGATCACATCGAACGGCCCCATTGAGCGGAGATAGGACTCGTCTAGTACCGAGCCCTGTTCGACCCTCCAGTCCGCAGAAGCTGCAGCGTACGTCTCGCGCAGCTGGGCGGTGCAGCGGACCGAATCGGTGTCATAGTCGAACGAGTGAACCTTCGCGCCGAGTGCGGCCGCCGCAAGGCTGAAAACACCGCTGCCACAACCTGCGTCGAGAAAATGCTTCCCGTCCAGGCGCTCAACGTCGAGCAATTGCTGCAACGACTGTCGTGCAGCGTCGATTCGATCAGGATTCAAGTGACGCAGATACGCCGCCCAGTTGCGGCCGAACGCGAACCGCTCGTGGCTCAAAGCAGCGGACTCAGATCGCATTGCTCATCACCATGTTCAGGTATGTCTGTTCATAACGGCCGACAATCGCCTTGAGGTCGAAATGCTCCCGGATGCGCTGACGCGCTTGCCATCCGAGCGCGTTGCGGTCGGCAATGTTGAGATCGAGGATCTTCCTCCAGGCGGCTGCCAAACCTGAGGCATCTTCAACAGGAACAACGCGCCCTGTCTGCCCGATCAGAAACGCGACATCTCCCACGTCGGTGGCGACACACGGAACGCCGCAACTCATCGCCTCACCGACGACATTCGGGAATCCTTCCCCGCGCGACACGAGAGTGAATACATCGCAGGCCGCCGTCAATCGCCTCACGTCAGAGCGAAAACCGAGGAGATGCACTCTTCCCTTCAATTCTTCGTGGATGCATGCCGACAAGGAACCGTTCTCCGGATCGACACCCGGTCCGGCGAGCAGGTAATGCGTCTCAGGAGCATCCTTGTTCATAATCGCAGCGGCGCGGAAGAATGTCGTGAAATCTTTCATCGGATCAAATCGTGCCGTCATCCCGATGAGCTTCGCGTCCTGCGGTGCCCCCAACTCTCGGCGTACCGAAACTCTCGCTTCCGGATCAGGGCGGAACTCATCAAGATCGAAGCCGTTGTAAATCAGTTCCCATCGCGAGGGACGATACCCAAGGCTCTCATGAAATGCTTTTCCGGACAGCGAGTTGACTATTACGAAAGAGGCGAATCGGGAAGCGATCGACAGCGTTCCTCGAACGATCGGCGTCAGACGCCGATAGTGCTGCATCTCCATCTTGGAGCATCGGACATTCCAACCAATGATACTGACGCCGGCGAGCTTGGCGGCGATCAGGCCGAGCAGATCGGCGTGGTAAAGCCATGTCTGCACGATGTTAGGGCGCTCGCGAACGAGGAGCCGCCGCAGGCGGATCAAACCGCGGATGTCCGGCACTCCGCGTTGCATTCCAAGAGCGACAACACGCACGCCATGCTCGCGCAAAGCGGATCCCTGCACGCCGTCATCGGTCATGGAGACCACGAGCGTTTCGAAATGCTTTCGATCGCTTTTTGTTGCGACACGCACCAGCATTCGCTCGGCGCCGCCGCCGCCGAGACCGGTAATGACATGGACAATTTTGATCAAGTGAGATCTCGCGCCGGAACGGATGACGACGCTTTCGCCGACGCGGCCAAAGACAGATATACGTCGGTGAGCTCGCTGATGCTCTTTCGAATGTCGAGATGTTGCCGCGCGTATTCCGCTCCGCGCCTCCCGATCGCCGCGCCGCGATCCGGCCGTAACAGAATCTCAGAAGCAGCCTCCGCTAATGCGTCGGCGTTGCGATTCTGGACCAGCAATCCATGTCCTGCGCTGCGCAACAGCTCCGTATCGACGCCAGTATCAAAGCCGATGACGGGCAGGCCGGCTGCCATTGCCTGGTAGCTGCAAAGGTTCTCCGCTTCGTAAACAGGAGTCCTGAAGTACAGGTCGGCAGCGGCGTAATAAGGCAGAGGGTCGTCACGAAAACCCAAGAAATGCGTGTGCTGGCCGATGCCGAGAGAACGCGCATACTCTTGATTCGCACTCAGCTCTTGCCCTATTCCGAGAACGACCCAATGCACGTCCGGATGTTTTTGCAGAAGCTTTGAGACGGCATCGATCGCATAGCGGTGCCCTTTCGAAGGGTGGAATCGCCCGACAGAGAGTGCGATTGGAGCGTTTGCATCCACGCCGATCTCCTGTCGAACAGAGATTCTGTGTTCCGTCCTCTGCGCCAGAGCTTTTTCGATGGCGGCAATATCGATTCCGGCGTCGCTCCACAATATCTTTTCGTCGGGAACGCCGACGCTTTGAAGCTCAGATCGCGACGCGCCGGTGAAAAACACGTCAATGTCCGCGTGCCGCTTTGCGTAGAGGTCCGACAGCCAGCTCCGGCCGATGTCTTCCATTTGTGAGAACAGCGCGGGCACGGTGTGCATCAACGGTTTCCTGAACACCCCTCGCAACCGGAGTCCGGCGATCAGAGGTTCGAACGTATGAGCATGGATGACGTCGGGTCTAAAGGCCATCATGACACCGGGCAGAACCACGCTCGCGCGCAGATAGCAAGCGTTTCGCCAGGCCGACGCCAGCCACTGTCGGCGGGGATTCGCGGCCGATACGGCTTCGGTGGCCACGTTCAGCCGCCTGAGTAAGGGCAGCCAGACTGAATGGCGATACGCACGAGCATCGGCGAGGCGGTCGGCGTAGACAAAATCTCCACGATCCAACATCAGCGGAAAGACGCGATGCTGCAAGATCGACGGATCGCTGAGGCGAACCAAATCCCACACCCAGCGCTCCGCCCCCCCACCACCGAGCTGCGCGACGAGATGGAGGACGCGCACCGGCCTTTTCACTGCTCGGCCCTCTTCACCCACATGATCTGGCGCAATTGCTGGACGAACACTTCGCGATCCCGCCCGCTGATGAACAACACATCGGCGGCTCGTGCGCCGGTGGCTCGCATGTAAAAAGCGATGATGACGATCGTACCGAGAACTTGCGTCAGACTGACGGCGATGGCCGCCCCGAGGGCCCCATACCGCGGGACTAGAACGACCGAAAACACCGTGGTTAAAGCGACATTGGCCATGGCCAGCATCGACAGCAGGCCGGGACGCTTGAGCTGTACAAGGAAAAACGCCGATAAGAGGACGCCCGCGCACATCAGCAGCGTGCCGGGGAGCAGAACGAGAATGATCGGAACCGTCGCGCGGTACTGATTCCCTAACACCGCAACCACTACGAGGGGAAGAACGAGCGCGGCTCCGCCGAAAAAGATCAGCATCGACCAGGCGCTGATCCGAATGTATCGATTCATCGACGTCGATGCCTGCGCCGTTTCCGCTTGCGCCATCCGGCGGTAGATCGCCTCCTGAGTCGCTTGAACGGGAAGAAGGAGTTTCTCCACCAGCTGTTGCCCAACCGAAAAGATGCCGACAGCAGTCGCGCCACTGAAGACGTTGAGTACGAACACGGGAATACGGGGCCAGAGAATCGTGGATACCGCGTTTCCGAGACCGCGGAGCCCGAACCTCCACATCTCGCGAAAAAGACCTGGACGATGATCGCTGTGAAATCTGTTCCCAAGACGAACGGCGAGAATCGCCATGGCCGTCACTTGGAAAAAGAGCACTGCACTGTAGATGGCGATCGCCGCATCGAGTCCTTTTGAGAATCCGACCACCGCGACCACGACTCCCAGCAGGCTCACTGCAGCGGCCGTCATTTGAACGATGTTCATCGTCCAAATCCGTCCCAAACCGATCATCAGGTAGTTCCAAAGATTCGAATAAACGAGCAGCGGAACGCAAACGAATGCCGCAATCTGAAGGCGGGAAGCAAAGTTCGGTAGCAGTACGGCTCCAAACAGCGTCAGAAACAGAAAGAAAAAGAGCAAGAGAGCCCCTGACATGGCGCTCGAGAAGCGCGCAATGATTCCGTGGATCTGCCCAATCGATTCTCCGTGGCCCGCGAATACGTTCGTGCTTTGAGCAAACCCAAGGTCGGCGAGGACGGCGAGCAGCGTCACAACGCGGAGAAAAAGAAAATATTGTCCGGTCGGCTCCGGTCCAAGAAAACGGGCCAGGAGAAGCGTGGTAACCACGGTCAGACCCGTGGCAACAAGACGGGATCCGAAACCAACCAAAGAGAGTTTCAGCGTGGACAAGGGTTTTCCGTCAGGCCGGCCCCTGCAGGGCGGCACTCTGCACCGATGGAGTGCGCAATTCGATCAAAACGCTCGCAAGCGCATCTGCCACCACATCGACATGCTCTTCCGGCATCGTTGGGTAGAAAGGAAGCGAGATGGTCGATTCGCCGATCCGCTCCGCGATCGGAAATTGCCCGGAGCGGTAGCCGTAAGTATCGCGGAAGAACGCGTGCCGGTGGATGGCCCGGTAGTTGACGAGAAGTGGGACGCCCCGGCTCTGAACGCGGCGCAGCACATCGTCGCGCAAACTCGGCTCGATCCAGATCGTGAACAGATGACGGCCGTGACGCCCGGGATGCACTTTCGGCCACGTGATTCCAGGGATCGCTCCAAGGCGCTCGTAATAGCGTGCGGCCAGGGCCTCGCGTCGCGCTCCCTTGCTGTCCAGGCGTTCGATCTGCGGCAGGAGGAACGCCGCCTGGATGTTATCCATGTTGTATTTCCAACCCAGCATGACCACGTCCCACGGCTGAAAACCTTCGCGTGCGCGGTCGGCGGCGGTCTTGGTCATTCCGTGCAGACGCAAGAGGCGAAGCTTTGCGGCCAGCTCCCCATCGTCCGTGACGATCGCTCCTCCCTCGCCGCACGTGAGATTCTTGGTCGCATAAAAAGAGAAGCACGCCGCCTCGGCGAGCTGCCCGACGCGAACGCCGTCCCTCTCTCCTTCGATGCAATGGGCCGCGTCCTCGACGATCGCAAGCTTGTAACGATCAGCAATCGTGCGCAGTGCACGCATGTCGCACATCTGGCCATAAAGGTGTACGGGCAGGATGGCCTTTGTACGAGGCGTAATCGCATCCTCGATGCGGGATGCGTCAATGTTCCCTGTGTCGCGCTCGACGTCCACAAATACCGGCCGTGCGCCCGCCTCGGCAACCGCGGTCGCCGTCGCAATGAACGTAAGAGGCGTGGTGATGACTTCGTCTCCGGGTCCAATGCCCAATGCGAGCAGCGAGATATGCATCGCGCCGGTGCAGCTGGTGACGCCGAGAACGTGCTTCCGGCCTAGATAGTTCGAAAAACGCCTCTCGAAGTCGGCCACCGTGTCGCCGGTCGTAAGAATTGCGCCGGCGAGAACTTCCGCAACCGCGCGTAGTTCCGGCTCGCCAAGGTCGTGTCTGAAGAATTCGATCTTATCAGTCGTCATAAGTGTTCGTCGGGTATGCTCGCACTTCGCTCGCTGAGATAGTCATCAATGACATGCGCAAACTCCTCGGGCAGCAAGAAGAGCATTCCATCCCGCGTGGGATATGTTTTGTCGCATTTGGGGCAGCGGTTATCGTTTTGAAGCGAGACACGGCAACCAGGACAGAGCAAGTTCCCATCGCCTGAGGAACGACCTCTCACGTATTTGCTATGGCATAAGAACGTCACGAATGTATCAGCAGATCGCTCCTGAGTCGCGTCGTAGAGAATCAGAGTGCGCGCGCACTGTCGAGTGAGAGGAACGGCGATCGGCCTCAGTACTCCAAGCAGTAACGCTTTTACGACGGCTGGTGTCGGCGGACCATAACACTTCATGAAAAACGAAAAGAGACTGCAGTAAAAAAAAGTGCGCTCGCTGAGGAAAGAGCTCCGATCATCGATCTCACAATGCGGAGCGATCTGACGACAAAGGGTGTCGATGCACTCCAGGTGCTGCAGGCTCTCGGACTCAATCTTTCTGGCAGCCCGCGCAGAACCCTGAGCGAATCCCAGTTTCCGCAGTACGTATGGGATGGTCCAAGCGGAGGCCCAGAACGGTGTATTCTCATTAAATAAGACCACAGGCGCAACATTCGCCCAATTACGAACGGTATCCTCTTTCGAGGTTACGTGGTGCAGGAAGTTGTTTGACAACAGTAGATCGAATGCGCCAGGCCGCACTGGCGGGTTCAGCCCGTCGCAAATGACGGCCTGCCGCACGTGCGGCTGTTTAGTCGCTTTGACGAGGCTATATGGGTTGAGATCGAGACCAGTCAACTTGTGCTCGTTGCCAAAGATACGAGCCGATAAAGTACCCTCGCCTATAGCAACCTCAATGATGCTCGTATTGGGATTTACGATCTCCCTCAGTTGTCGCTTGAGGTAGCTCAGTTCAATGGATTTCGCCACGATGGGATATAAGTGCATTGGATACTGCTCGACGAATACGTCAACATATTCCAGCGCGTTGTCATGAAGCGTCGATTTCACTCGCCCTCTGAATAACAGCGATACTCGCAATACGATTGTCAATGCTGCCGCGAGCAGGATCAGAAACGGAACGCTTGCAAGCCGCAATGCGCTTCCAACACCGTGTCTCACGGCATCCTGAAGACCGGAAGCTCGACCGATCGACCACCGGCGAATGTGGTCGAGGTACCCGCGATTGATTTCTCGGTGGGCTACCAGCTCCGCACGGACCGCCATCAGTGCATCTCCTTCTTACCGGAGGCCGTGATGATCGGGATGTGCCGCATCCACATCTGCGGCTGCCACCACTGCTCATTCTTTCTGTACCAGTCGACTGTGCGCTGAAGACCGTCCATGAAGTCAGTCTTCGGTTCCCAGCCCAGGATCCTCTGAACTTTTGAAATATCGGCGGTGTGGCGGAAGACCTGTCCGGGGCGGTCGCCGATGAATTGGATCGGGCTGCCCTCGCAGGGCTGCATCAGCGCGCGGACCGCCTCGGCGATCTCGACAATCGTGCGGTGTGCGCCACTGCCGAGATTGATGACCTGGCCGACGATCTTGTCGCGATCGCAGTGAATGAGCATGTCGAGCGCCTCACAATGGTCGGCGACATGGATGAAATCGCGCGCTGCCGATCCGTCACCATGGACTGTTAGCGGCTCGCCCAGTATGCAGCTTGTAATGAAGCGCGGAACGGCTTTCTCGAGATGCTGATAAGGTCCATAGTTGTTGAAAGGACGGACAATGATCGCAGGAATCTTGTACGTCGCCCAGTACGAGTATACGAGACGATCCGCCCCCGCCTTTGCAGACGCATAAGGACTGAGCGGATTGAGCGGATGCTCCTCGCCCATGCTTCCAGTCGTAGCAGTCCCGTACACTTCCGATGTCGAGATGTGAATGAAGCGCTCGACACGGTCCTTGTGCTTGACGACGGCATTGGATACCGCCTGAGTACCCAGGACGTCGGTTTCGAAGAAAAGCTTGTTGTCGTAGATCGATCGGGTTACGTGCGACTCGGCCGCCATGTGTACGACCACGTCGGACTGCGCGACAAGTGTGTCCATAAGCTCGCCGTTGCGCACGTCTCCGTACCAGAACTCGTACCGCTTCGAGCCGAAAGCGCCGTTCGGGCTGTTCTGTACCGAGCCTGCGTAAGTCAGCGCATCGACGACAAGGATGCGGTAGTCCGGATATTTCTCGTAGAGATGTCTAACAAGATTGCTGCCAATGAATCCGGCTCCGCCGGTGACCAGTATCGTCTTCAATGCCCCTCCGTTAGAGCCTGTTGCGTAATTACGTTTGCGCTTTTCTCGCCACAGTTCATCAGCAGGTCGATGGTTGACAAATACGGTTCGAAACTGCCGTGTTGCTGCGGATATACAGGATGCTGATAATCCTGCCATTCGACATCAACGCCGCTGTCCGAGAACGATGTCACATCGAGATAGTCGCGAGCGGCGCTGCCGGAAAGATAGCGCCGCGCGCCGAAATAGTTGCAGAAATTGAGCAGCCGCTCACACCGGTCTCCCTCGATGCCCAGCTCCGAGGAGCGCACAATCGGACGATCGATCAAGAGCCAGCTGGACATCCGCCGAATGAGCTCGAGATCGAGATCGACGAGGAATTCCCACGAACGGGCCAGGATTTGCTCCATATCGGAGAAGTAGGCATCTAGATATGGCGCGCGCGCGTAGAGCTGCCGGATTGTGGTCAGATGTTTGCGACCCCATGCTGTCTCATTATTGACCTTCACGTCGAGGATTTTTTGCCAGCCAAGCCCCTTATGCAACACAGGAACAGTCAGCCACACCGGCCCGGTCGCCGACTTGACGCGGTTGCGGTTGCGCCATCCATGCTTGTCGAACTGCACGTCGTCGTAGATAACGAAGATGTCCGACCGCATCAATTGATCGAAGAACCCGAGCCACGGCAGGTAGCCGGGCTGCAGCACGGCGAGCGTCTTCGGCGGGTTCATCCCGCCACCCCCGCGGGTACTGGTTTTTCGACCATGTATTGTTCGTACCACTCCTGAAACGCCAGCAGCGAGAAAACCTTGTTCGCGTCCATGTATGTGCTGGCCGGGAGCATCATCCGTTCGATAAGCGACGCCACGCGAGGCGGATCGAAGAGACCATGGAGGCGCAAGCGATCGGGAGCAAGCGTCTCCGCGACGTACTCCTTCAGATCGGTGCGCAGCCAATCGGCGATTGGCATGACAAACCCTTCCTTCCGCCGGTACACCATCTCCTTGGGGAAGTAACGGAGCGCAGCGCGTTTGAGGATGTACTTCGTGTCGCCGTCGCGAATCTTGAGACGCCCCGGAAGCGAGGCTACGAATTCGACGAACTGCGTGTCGAGATACGCCGACCGCACCTCGAGTGAATGCGCCATCGAGAGGCGGTCGACGAAAGCCAGGACCTGATCGGGGAATATGGTTCGATATTCAGCCTCCAGCATGCGATTGAGGGGATCACGGGCAGTGAGGGCGGCGAAGAGCGGACGGAACGAGTCGGCAGTGTTGATCCCATCCAGCGATCGCTCGACATCGCGACTGTAGAGCGCCCTCTTCTCCGCTTCCGAGAAGACGAGCAGGCGCGCACGCCATTTCCAATCGGGCTGGCCGGCGAATTGACCGACATACTCGGGCTGGGATTCGAAGGGGCGAATGAGCCGCGCCTCGCCTGTTTCGGTATAACGCGCATAGTTCGCGACCGCAAACGCAAGGCGGTGCGAGAGGTAGCTTCCGAACAGCTCATCGGCGCCGTCACCCGAGACGGCCACCTTCACATGGCGCGCAATCAACGCCGACAGAAAAAAGGTCGACATCGTTCCTGCGAACGGCTCGTCGAAACTGCGCAGGATGCGGCGGAAGTTTTCGCGAAAGCTGGAAAACTCGATCCTCTCCTCGAGGTGCTCGGTCTGCCACTTGTTCGCGATCCAGCGCGCCCAGCGCTCATCTTCATTCTTGCCGGCTGTGGTCGATTGATCGCCGTAAGTGAGCGTGAAGGTCTTTACGCGCTTTCCGGCGTCTTCGCATGCCAGCACGGTCGAGAGACTGGAGTCGATTCCGCCGCTCAGAAAGAATCCGATCGGAACATCCGACATCAGCCGCCGCTGCACGCCGCGGCGCAGGAGATGAAGAAGCTGATCGACCGCCTCCTCTTCGCTGATCGACTGGCGCGCTCCGGAAAAATCGAGGTCCCAGTAGCGTTCGATGCGCGTCTCACCGTCGGCGGCATAAACGAGGCGATGGGCTGGAGGAAGAATGTAAACGCCTTCGAAAATGCTCAGCGGATGCGGAACATGCTTGAGGCTCAGGAAGTGATGCAGCGCTTCGAGATTAATGCGGCGCTGGAAACGCGGAATCACCAGCAGCGCCTTGATCTCGGAAGCGAAGTAGAGCGCCTTTCCGACTCGCGCGTAGTAGAGAGGTTTCTTCCCCATGCGATCGCGCGCAAGCAGACCCTCCCGATGCATCTGATCCCAAACTGCAATGGCGAACATGCCGTCGATGTGCTGTGGCACGTTGGAGCCGTAGTCCTCATAGAGATGTGGAAGGAGCTCCGTGTCGGCCCGCGTGGCGAACTGATGGCCGCGGGCAATCAGCTGCGGGCGAAGCTCTGGAAAGTTGTACAGCTCGCCATTCTGGGCGGCCCAAATCGAGCCGCTCTCGTTGGAGAGTGGCTGACGGCCACCCGCAACGTCAACGATGCTCAACCTGCGGGCACCCATCGCGAAATATTCGTCACCGACGCAATGCTCGTCGTCCGGACCTCGATGGGCGAGTGCGCGCAACATTGCCCTTACAGTCTCAACGTCGCCTTTTCCGAAAACTCCTGCAATGCCGCACATCGTCAACTCGCCAGCGGAGCGTAACTTCCGGGCACCGCACCCTCGTGAACCGGAGAAGCCGCGTTCGGGACGTAAACCGAGATTGCAGCGTTGATCAGGCGCTCATCGACCGCCGTGCGCGCCGCGTCGACGTGATACTCCGCGACAGGGGTAAATGAAAAATCGCCGGCGTTCTTCGTCACGGAAAAATAGTTGAACACGAGTGCCGCACCGTCGGGGGGCAGCGTCCGCGCGTATCGCAAGACGCGCTCGCGAAACAGAGCGGTGTTACTCGGGTAGTACTTGAGGGTCGTGAACAGCGACGTGACGGTGATCGATTCGACGACGTGGTTGTATCGCAGCCGCAGCGGATTTCCCCAGGAAGAGATCGCCGCACGCTCGCCGGTGGCGCCATCGAGCCGATCGATGGTGACGAAGAAATTGACGACGTCGACAGAAAAGACGCGCCAAATGATCATTCCAAAAAAGTTCGTGTACCGCTCGACCGCACGCTGCAGCGGCGCAGGCAGCCTCTTCCGTGCGTAAAAGTTGTAATACATCCCGGCGTGTGCGAGCGGCAACAAGACCAGGTAGGCCCAAAGCAAGGTGCCGACAACGCCCGACAGAAGTGGCATCGACCGGGAGGCAAGAGGGGCCGCGTGCATGATGCGCATGAGCCAACCGTCGACGAGGCTGCCGGGGTGGACGAACAGGAGCCCGCAAATCATCACCATCTCGCACAGCAGGCCAAGACGAATCTGCGTGGCGATAAAGGCGAAGCTAAGAATGATGAGAAGACCGCCCAGAAAACGTGTGGGCGGAACGAGCATCAACAACGCCGCCGCGACTTCCGTTCCCCACGCCAGATGATTGAGCGTGTGAAAAAGCCAGTGGGACGGACGCAGCGTGCGATAAAAACGCCACCAATACCCCCACTCCGGATTCACCATCCCGAGCTCCATCCCCTGGTTGTGCGCGTACCCTGCGGTGAATTTGTAGACGCCCGCGGAGAGAATGATGAAGGAGAAGTCCACCTGCAGGACGAGCAGCGCCAGGTCGCGCACACCCGGGCCAACGCGTACCGTAAGCTCGAGCAGAAAAATCGCAAACCCAAGCCAGTACGTCATCAAGCCGGGTGCGCCGAGACCGCGCACCACGGACTTCCAACGCATCTGCACGCAGTAGTAATGCGCGAAGATGAGATTGATCCCTGCCGCAACGAGTGTCCAGCGCCCAACGATCAACAGGATTGCGGTAAGGCTCCAGATGCCGACAATCAGCGGCATCACGATCGGGTTCTGCACCGCGTCAACGGCCGGAGAGCTTTTTGCGTAACCTCTCCAGCGCTCGCTCACAAAAAAGCGTCGAGCTTGCGGCATTGCCTGTAGCAGAGTCCCAAACAGCAGAAGGCCATACGCAGCTCGAATGAAGGCTTGTGTCGCGTCAGAGATCGACGGGAAGAATCGGGCCGGCGAAAAGAACAAATGCATCACCGGTTTCTCCCCAGGACGAAGACGTCGACATAGTGGTCATCGGCCCAGCGGTCTTTGCGCAGTGTTCCTTCCAGTGCGAAGCCGGCCTTCTCGAATGCCCGTCGTGCTCGCGGATTGATCTCGAGCACGTACGCGTACAGACGGTGCAGATTGAGAACCTCGAAGCCGTACCGGCAGACGAGATCGATCGCTTCCGATCCGATCCCCCGTCCGGCGACACTGTGATCGCCGATGACAATGCGCACCTCGGCCTTGCTGTGACGCGAGTCGATGTCCCACAGCCAGACGTTGCCGACATGGCCGGCGTTATCCAGTCGCTCAATAGCAAGGTACACGCGCGACGCGTGATCATGAAGCCCTGCGAACCATCGTTGATGCTCGACTTCCGAGATTGCGCACGCTCGGTTGAGCAGACGAGCATTCTCAGCGTCATTCAACCACGTTCGGGTCACGTCGAGATGACGACGCTCAAACGGCCGAAGAATGATTTGATGTCCCGCGATCATCCCTTCTCCGCTGCAACTTCGCTGATACAGTCCGCCAGCCACTCGGGCGCGCGTTTCTCGCTGAGCGCGATCTCTGCGACCCGAACCGCCTCCTCGAAATGCACACGCACCGGATAGGCAAACCGAAACGTCTTGCCGTCGTTTGACGTTCGCAGAGCAGCACGCAGGCGCGGACTGGCTTCGAATAAGCGGGAGGGCTTGTACCGTTCGATCAGTTCGGGCCGCACGACATAAGAGGACGCCGGCCGCAGTACATCGTCGTACGTGCGCACAGTGCCCGTAATCGGCTCGTCGGAAAAGACACTCATTGGCAGGAGTCGATCGAGCTCGTAATCCGGAAGGTGCGAGAGACTGGAGGTATTGAGAGAAACACCCAAGCCGACGAGTTTCGCCTTAGACGTCTCGAGAAGGCGCGCGAATGTAGAGCCGCGGCCGAACGGATGCACGACACGGAGTTGATCGGCGAGGAGATCGCGCGCTTGCAGACCGCGGCCGCAGACCGGCACCCAGTAATGCTCGCTGCGGAAGGTCTCAGGCATCCTTCGAAAGACTTCCGACATCAGTCCCACATGCGATGGGGATCGGCGCACATCGAAGACCGTGCCCTGGGAAGGGCGCCCGGCGCGTCCTCGCCAGATGTATGACGGCATCAGCAGCGTACCGCGCTCGCCGATGCGCCCAAGAAGGGCTTCGATCCAGGCGATCGCTTCACGCACGCCGCCAGAAAGCCAGTCCATACTCGAATGCACGAACAGACAATCGGCGGGCTCGATCTCGAGTTCGTCGAGAACGGTCTCCAAGGTATTACCCATCACGGTTACACCAGGAGTTGAAGACGCCGATGTAAAAGGCGACCATCCGTGAAAAATCATCGAGGTAGTAGTGCTCGTCGGCGCGGTGCGGATTGAATCCGGCTCCAGGGCCATAGAGCAGACAGGGAATCCCCGCCCAGGCGAAATGCCGCATGTCTGAGGTGCCCGTAGATGGTCCGATGTCAATGGGCGGCATACCTCGATCGGCCGCAACCGCCCGCATAACATCCACTAGAGCCGACGACGGCGAACGCACAGGCTCGGCGGCGAAACCGTTCCATTGAATGAGCGGCGCGTTTGGAAGGCGGTTCTCCCTAGTGAAATCGTCCACTGTTCGGCTGACGACCTCCTGAATCGATTTGAGAGTGTGTGGCGGAGGGAACGTCATATAGCATTGTGCGACCGCGAGATCGGGCACGGTGAGTTGTGCGCCCTCGCTGCTGATTCTTTGTACAACCAGCTGAAATGGAGATGGAAATCGAGTCCACGGCTCTTTGCGTGCTTCATTGAGCTGAAAGATGGAGTCCCGCACGGCGAGAAGAAGGCGCGCGATGACTTCGGCCGCGTTGACGCCCATATGCGAAACGCTAACGGACGCCGGCTTTCCTTGAACAGTGATCTCGAATTGCAGCTGTCCAGCGTGCTCGTCGATCGCCTTGTCGGATCTTGTACCGTCCAAAATGAGGGCGGCATCCGCTCCGTGCCCGGCTGCCAGGCAAAGCATCGATCCGTTGCCCGTAGTCTCATCCTCGAGTACGAAGTGAAAGACGACATCTCCTCGGAACGACAGCCGCAGTTCTCGAATCGTTTCCAACAGTGCCAGCGCAACCGCAACGCCCGCTTTGTCATCCATCGCGCCACGGCCGTAAATGACATTGCGCTCGCGATCGATGTCCCCCGCAAATGGCGGGTGTGTCCAGCTCTTTTCGTTGCCGGCCGGCACGATGTCCAGATGCGTGTTGACGACGAGCGAACGCCCCGCTGCTGTTCCCGGAACGCGCGCCACGACGCTGTTCCTGCCAGGAACCGCGCTGATGGGTCTTTGCGCATTTGGCAGTGACTTCAGCAGCGAGGGCTGATGTTCGACAAGCTCAGGTCTCAGGCCGAGCCCTTCGATGCGACGGGAGACATATTCGACGATGGCGTGCTCGCGCTCGAATTCGCTAGGGATCCTGATCAGTTCCTGAAAGGACGTCACCCAGCGCGGCAGACTCGCTTCGATATACCCACTGACGGCGTCGATCAAAAGAGGCGCTTCCATAACGAGCTCAGAGCGGTTTGCGCAACACACTTCCGTAGTTCATCGGACGTTTCGCAGCGTTAGGACTATCGCTGGGATAAACCGGCAGTACCCAATCTTTTTCGATCGTCCATCGGCGGGAAGTGACTAAGCGTCGGATTTCGTCGGCGTGCTCGAATAAATAGATGTGATCGATATTCGCGGCGAACACGACTGTCGTCATGTACATCGTTCCGCCGGTGCGAAGAACGCGATAAGTCTCGTCGAGCAAACGATCGGGCCGCTCAACGTGCTCAAGAATCTCCCCCATGATGATGTTGTCGTATGTTCCGTCGGCGGCCGGAAGGCCATCCATAACATTGCGCTTGTGAATTGAGGTACGAGTCTGTTTCTGCGCGCCGGCCACGGCGAATCTTCTTGCAAACTCGATCGCGTAATCGCTGAGATCGCAGCCCTCGTAGAGGCAGGCGGGTCGTGCCTCCAGGAGAAGAGCCAGGTGATAGCCGGTGCCGACGCCGGCCTCGAGGATATGGGCGTCGCTTCGAACCGAAGGAAGAAAATGATCGCGATAATGACTATTGAGCGTGAAGTGATTGGGCCACAAGGCTTCGCTCAGCAGCAGCCCATACAAATAGTAGCCGCCGAATACATCTTCATTGTTGTAGACGCGTTCCTGTGCCTCGCGCTCGCTCGAAAGGAGATACCTGCCGGTCTGTTCCAGCTGCCTCTGCAGCTTGAGAAACTCGAGGGAGAGGACGATATAGCTGCGGACGGCGGGAGCGATCCAATCGCGAGCGCCGCCATTCATCGCGCACAGCCGCCGCGCGATCTGCTCGAGCGCGGGCAAACGCTCCGCGATCGGAACAGCCGGCGTATGGATGGTTGCGCGATACAGAAACGGCATTTGCCGCCGAATCTCCTCCAGGATTTCATCGGCGAGCGAATCGGCGTACGGAGACTTTTCCGGTTCGCGCGTCAAAATTCGACCCCCTTGTCTGCCAGCGTGCTCTTGATGATCCCGACAGTCTTGAAATCCGCAATCTCGAGCAGGTCAAATTCCACACCGAATGTCTGTTCCAGCTCGGAAATGAGATTCACCATACCGAGCGAGTCCCAGTTCGGAATGGTGTCCTGCGACGAGTCTTCATTGAGTTCGGCCGGTTCGACACGAAAGAGATCGGCGACGACCTTGTAAAGTTTTTCAGTGTTGTTCATTTCTCGACTGTTTCATTCACAGCAATCCATCCGGGCATCGGCGCCGAGGAGGGCAATGAAAGCTCGTAAGAGCAGCGATTCGCGTCTTCCCGCAGTCTGACCATTCCGAGACGGTCATAGAGATCCGCAACCTGAGCATTCTTCGCGCTCGCGATGTACTCAGCTGTAAGACGCCGGAATCCATTTGCCGAAGCGCGCCTCAATAGTTCGGACCAGAGCGCCAGCTCGGCACCGCGGCCGAGCGCGCGACAACTGAGCAAGAAGCTGTCGACGTGGAGCGTCTCGGTGCTGTCGCCCGGGCAGGCCAGCAAGACTCCGACGATTCCCTGGTCGCCGAAGCGGTCCCGCAGCGCCAATGTCAATGCCGCCGTTCCAGGGGTCGCACAAATCGCGCGCACTTTGGCTTCCGCGTGCCGGCGGGTCGTCACATTGAATTGATTCGTCTTGCCGAGCATCTGCACGACCCGCGGGAGGGAATCGTCTCCGATGTCCACGATCGTCGCTTCAAGCTTGAGCGAACCGAGAAACGCGTCGGTGCTGACGCTCTGCTCGTGGAGATGCTTCCGCTCGCGATGTGCGGCGTAATCGGCTGCGCGGCCGCGATCTTCATCGCTGATCCGGAAGCTGTCGAAGGCATCGCTGTCGAGAATCGCCCGGAGAATCGAAAGCGGATCCTCGGTCACATCGAGAACGCACACTTCCGGCAAGTGAAAAGCCACTTCTTCGCGCTCAAACGCCTGATCGTCGACGAAAACGAAGCTGTCGGTCCCGACGTTGAGTTCTTCCGCGATCTCCACGAGGTTTTCGTGCTTGCTCCGCCAGTTCACGCGGGCAGCGGCGAAGTCGGAGAGCGAAAGCTGCAGCGACGAGATCCGCGAGAACGCTTCCTCGACATCAGCGGCGTTGTTCTTGCTAACCAAGGCCAGCAGCACGCCCTCGTTCTTGAGCGCCAGCACAGCGCGCTGAATCCTTAAATAAACGTTGCCCGGATAATCACGCCCGACTTTGAGGTTTTCTACGCCATCTTCCCCGAGAACGCCTCCCCAGAGTGTGTTGTCCAGATCGAGCGCCAGGACTTTTGCGCGAGGACGGACGATCGGACGGAGAGTGCGACGCAGCGCATCGGCAAACGACGACAAGGCTCCCGCCGAGATCGGCTGCTGCGCATACAGATCCATTTTCAGATCAAATGCTGACCGGCCCTCGAGCGCCGCCCAACCGGCGAAATCGAAGACGTGAATCTGCCGTGACTGCGCGGCCATGTCCAGAATTTCGCGATTGACCCGATACCGCGTCGCCTCAATTCCGTCCGTGCGGTGAACGTCCGACAGATCCCTGCCGCAGCGCACGGGGGGTAACGTGGAGAGAAACAGAGGCGCGGAGCTCGCACGAGCGAAGCCACTACAGAGCTCTCGGATGCGCGCCACGACATCGTCTGCGGCCCGCGCACGTTCCTCTGCCGACCACCGGCCGTATTCGCTTACCAGTCCCTCGTGCAGTTCCTCCAGCCGCCAAAGCACGAGCACGGCATCGGGATTGGCAGCGAGCAGTGAAGAACCCGGGTCGAGAAGCTCCTGCTCGACATTGTTCAGATTGCCAACACGGATGTTAGGCCGACAAGGCAGCGTCGCGAGCGCCAGTTTCAGCGTGTCAAGCTGAGGCTCGATGGTGAACGTGCGTGCCACTGCAATCGTCAGCCCCCGGCCCCGCACTGCGTCAGGGAGAGCGTCCACGAGCTGGATCGAGTGGCGGACAGCCGACGTCCTTCCGCTTTCCAGCGCCGCGGAGACTGCGCTGCTCACGGTCTCCGGCCAACCTGACGGGATGCGGTGCTTGCACGTTTGCCGCGTCATGGCATTCGAAGACCGCCGTTTACAGGTAGATTCACGCCGTTGATGAACGAGGCCGTCGGGCCGCAAAGAAAAGCCACCGCCTCGGCAACATCCTCCACATCGCATAGCCGGCGCAGCGGATTCGACGCAGCTTCGACCTGTTTCAATCGCACAGGGACGTCAGCAGTGTAGGGTGTGTTGATCATTCCGGGAGAGACTGCGTTGCAGCGGATACCACGCGGTCCAAGCTCCACTGCTAGAGAGCGAATCAGGCCCCAGACCGCCAACTTCGAAGCGACGTATGCTGAAAGACGCGGGGGAGGGGCGTCGAAGATCGCCTGTGTAAGCACCGCCACAATCGCTCCGCCATTCGTCATCGCCGGGGCAACAGCCCTGACGACCTGCGCGAACGCACGCACAGAGATCGACCAATGCGCGTTCAGCACCTCTTCATTCGCTGCATCCGTGACCGCGGTGGGTGCCATCGGAGGCGCAGCGGCGTGGATGAAAGCAGCGACCGGCCCGCCCTCCAGGACCTGCGCGATCCCGCTTTCAATCGCGGAAGAGTCGCTCAGATCGATGGATGAAACGCTCGTAATGGCATCGCCGGTGTTTCGCGCAAGCGCATTGAGACGCTCTTGATCGCGCCCCCAGGCCGCGACTGAAGCCCCCTCGGCGGCGAGCCGGCGGCAAATCGCCGAGCCCACCTCGCCGGTGGCACCAGTGACAAGGACTCGACGCACGGACTCGTGCGAGTCTAGTCTGGGTTCCCGTTTCTTCATGACCATGACCGTCGCCTTACCGTCCATATGAATATCGCCTGTATCAGCATCCCTTGCGACGATCTCGAGATCGAGCACGTTTGTAGACGCGTGGAGACCAGTCACGGAGATTTCAAAAACGATCCTGGCACCGAGTCGAATCGGCTTACGCCAATTCACCTGAAAGCCGTTCCAGAGCGCACCCTCTCCGGGAATGTGCATCCCGACCAGCGTCGAAACGTAGGATGCGACCAGCATCCCATGGACGACGCGACCGCCTACCTCTGTCGTGCGGGCAAACGCATCGTCCATATGCAGCGGGTTGTGGTCTCCCGTCAAACGCGCGAACGTGTCGAGGTCCTCTTGAACGAACTGGTGCACGACCGACCGTTTCTCGCCGATCGCCCAGCCGCCAAGCGTCCGTTGACTCTGTCCCATCCGAAAGTGCCCTACAACTCCGGTTCGTAGATCTCGACCTCGGCGCCGAGGTCCTGGCGCATGACATGTTTGAGATGCTCTCCGGAGGTCTGCAGCACGCGCAGCCAGCCGTACTCCCAATCGCGAATGCCGGCGAACCAGGCGGAGCATCCGCGGCACGGCCAGCACTCCGCTCCTCGGCCTTCGAGGTGCATGCGGCGGTACCAGTTGAACATTTCGCCGCGCCAGATTTCCTTGATCGATGCCATGTTCGCGTTCGGAAAGAGCGCGGAGGTGCGGAAGGAGATGTCTTGGCCGCAAAGTGAGATTCGTCCGAGCGTGTCGACGTTGAGACGCTCGAAGGGCCATACGCACGGTTCCTTCTTAGCAGTCGGTAAGTCGGCGTACAGGTGCTTGTCGAGCGCCTTGCCGTGCGGGATGGTCGTGTTGTCGTCCCAGGTCAGAAACTTCCGAGTTATCACCTCATCGACGCCGATCTCTTTCAGATAGAAATCGCGAGCGGCATCGAGCTTCCCTTCGATCGCATCCTGTCGGATGATCGAGACCACCACACGCGTCGGCGCGATGAGTTCCTTTCGGAATCGCAGCGCGGCGCGGATGTTGTCCACGTGACCGTTGAACCACTTTTCCGGATCTCGTGGCGCCCCCCCGCGAGGCGGACGAAGTTTCGCGTACAGCTCCGGATCGGCGGCGTCCATCGAGAACTCGATCAGGTCGATGCCGGCGGCGACGATGCGCCGCAACCGGTCGCGCTGCTTTTCGTTCGGGCCGAACATGCTGCCGTTCGTGTTCATCCAAACGCGCCCTCCCCGCTGCTTGGCGTACTCGATCATCTCCACCATGTGTGGATGGAGCATCGGTTCTCCGCCTCCAGTGCAGCGCAGCCACGCGCCGTACTCTCCGGCTTCATCGGCGATGCTCTTCCAGAGGTCAACCGGGAACAACTCGCCTCCCTGTTCCCGATAGAACTTACGGATCTCGGAGTTGCCGTCGGTGTAGGGACACATCGGACAGCCGAAATTGCAGGGATAGATGATCGAAAGAATGATCATCAGCGGAAACTCTTCCGCCCCCCGGCGCAGGCCGTATTTCTTTTCATGAGCCGCAGCCATCGGCCGGGCCTCTTGGGGCTGATTGCTTTCAAGCATCGGATTCCCTCCCCGCAAGGGCGCGAATTGCGGAATGCTCCTCGCGAACGCGCTCGATTTCGCGGCGCAACTCCTCGATTTCACGGAGCTTGAGTGACAAAAAGTGGTAAGTCATCCGCGCCTTCTCCGCCACACCTCTCGGCGTCAGGTAGTAGGTGTAAGCAATCTTGTTCTTGCTGTTCTTGAAGTTGCGAGCTTTGACCAGACCCTTCTCGATGAGCGCGTGCAGGCAGTAATTGATTTTCCCGAGGCTGACGCCGACCTCGCGAGCGAGGTCACGTTGTGAAATATCCGGATTCGACTCCAAGAGCCGCAGGACGGTGAAACGGAGCTCGTCTGAGATCATGATACGTGCTGTGTTCAGAGTTTGAACGGAGAAGATTCAAGCACGGAACCCTGAAGCAGTCAAGGTGAAATGGCTGATACGATTGGCTGCGTGTCATTGTCGGAGGCATAGAGCGGCTGCATAATGCCTTCTGGTGATCACTCGGCGGCTCTTACTGGGTGCCTCTCGGTCTTTTCTCGTTGTTTCAAAGGGCATTACCGCCTCCGATGATCCGTTGCGCGGCGGCGACAGGTACTTGGCCCGGCCGGCGTGGAAACCCCTAGCACACAGGACGTCCCCCCCGATTTAGATCCAACGCTGATGTACCAAACCGGATGAAATTCATCCTAGTCATTTGTAGCGGCGGGCGCTGTGCGAAAGTCCATTCCGCCGAACTTGGCTTTCCAGCGATAGAACATGTGCGTCGTGACTCCCATCCGCCGGCAGATCTCACGCGTGTTGCCTCCGGCTTCCCCTTCTCTGAGCGCCGCGATGATCTGCTCCTCCATGAAGCGGCTCCTTTTCATCCAGGTATCCTTCCTTTCCTCGAAGTTTACCCGGCGTTGAAACATTCAGAATGGACCGATTCTCAGGGGGGACGTCACCCCGACCTGGAGACTCAAACGCGCGCGGGTGTTTTTTCCGAACGACTCAGGGCGAGGCGATCACGAGGCTCATGTGGAGCGGGAAAGGACGTTTACACCGGCGCACTTCTGGGATTCGAAGGCGCCGGCGCAAATTCAAAGTTAGCGCGGCGCGACGACGCCCCAGTTCAGATCGCCGACGGTCGAGACGTAACCGGACGACGAGATCGTCAGTCCGTTCATCATCCACATTGCGACCTGGCCGGTCGTCACGTTCCGCCAAAAGAGGTCGTTTCTGCCGTCGCCGTTGAAGTCGCCGATTGCCTCGATGTGCCAATTCGAATCGGCCACCGTTCCCACCAGCCCGCCTGACGGACTCGCTCCGCTCATCAGCCAGAATACGACTTCACCCGTCCCCGAGCGCCGCCAGATCACGTCGGCCCTGCCGTCGCCGTTCACGTCCGCGATGCCGGCAATCTGGTAATTCAGATCTGCAACCGTGTTCGTCGCCGTTGCCGAGCTGATCGAGGTTCCGTTCATGAACCAGATCCCGTTCTGTCCGGTCGAGATGTTCCGCCAGAACACATCTGCCTTGCCGTCGCCGTTGAAGTCGCCTACTCCCGCAATGTGCCAATTGACATCCGGCACAGTGCCGACCATGGAGCCCGAGGGCACGGCTCCGTTCATCAGCCAGATGTTCACGTCTCCGGTGGCCGAGTTCCACCAGAACACGTCGGCTTTGCCGTCGCTGTTAACGTCACCCACGCCGACGATTTGCCAGACAGCCGGCACAGTGGCCACTGTGGTTGCGGACGTCAATGACGTGCCGTTCATCAGCCAGATTCCAACGTCGCCGGTCGTTGAGTTTCGCCAGAGGATGTCCTGCGTGCCGTTACCATCGAAGTCTCCGACGCCGGCGACCTTCCAGCTCGGATCCGGCGCGGCAAGCGGAATGCCTGTGACCACGGTGAGGCCGCTCATCTGCCAGACCGTGTTGGCGCCTGTGGAACTGTTCCGCCACAACACGTCACTATTGTTGTCGCCGGTGAAGTCGCCGTGGACGTTGCATCCACCGCCGAATGCGCAGGGATACAGTGATTCAACCGCGTTGATGTCGTACGTCTGCAATACTCCAGCCTTGCCATTCGGCACGAAAGACTTCATCAGCGCATTTGTCGAGTCGCACTCGAGAGTCGCATCGGTCGAACAAGCGACGCCAGAATTGTCGGCGCGCGTCTGATCGGAGTGACGGAAGCCGAGGGTGTGGCCAACTTCGTGAGTGACCGCTGAAACGAAGACGTCGGTGAAAAAACCGGGGAACGCACAGTTCGCAATTCCGCGGTTCATTTCCACATCGCCCTCGGTAACGGGATAAAACGCATCGCCGTCCGGTCCGACTGTCGGCGATATGTTCACATAGGCGCCGCCGAGCCCGAGCAGACCATTAAACATCATGTTCGTGCATTGAAAAGGCACAAGAGACGCTCCAAAGGTCGTGAGGTCCGCCTCGAACGTGAGTGTGTTGGTCCCATCGCTCGCATGCAGCCCGGTGCAGTTGGGCGAACAAGGCGCCGCCGAGCCGCTCAGCATGTAATTGACGTTCGACCGTGACTCGTTGGTCCAAGCCGCCATCGCTGAGTTCACAGCATTGAGACCGCTCCCCGGAGCTCCTGGTTCTGTCGTGCTGCTGCCTGCCGACTCTCCCGTCAACGCGGTGTTCATCGTCGCCATGTAAAACGTATGCAGCGAGGGAAAATCAAACCACCGCCCGCCGGTGCCCGTGTTCGTCCGATCGAGCGAGTAGGTGTAAGACATCCCAGTGTGTCCGCTGGCACTCGAATTGGGCATCGGATGCGCCTGCGCGCTGATGGGCCGGACCGGATATGCGCGCACGATGTAGTCCGTCTGTCCAATACCTCCGTGGACTTCGGTGCGCAGGAACTGGAGAAACTTCTCCGCGTCCCGGCGCGGCTCGCGATGGAGAGTCAGGTCCGGATCCCATCCGAAGATGTCATCCTCTGCGCGGACGGCCAGCTTCTGTCCGATGGCATCGCTCGTCAACGTGAAACGACCGAGAGTCAGATCTGTGGATGCCCAGGCCTGCGAGCCGATTTTGCGGAGGAACACTAGCACTCTCTCGCCCGGCATGAAGCGCGGTGTACCGGGGATCATGAGGCCGGTGTTTCCAAGGATTCCGCCTGGCTCATGGATGTTGATGGTCTTTGAGGAAATATCGCCTTTGATCACCTCGCTGACCGAAAACGGCGTCACGGTTTCGATGGCAACGTGTTCGCCGCGTTGGGTGTACGAGCTAAGCGCCTCACCGACGACGATCGCGTCGCTTCGCCGGATCATGTCGCGATCGGTCGGCACGATGAAGGTTGCTGCAAACGCAGGTGCTGCCATAAAAGCGATGATGAACAGGAAACCTCTTCTCACCTGGACCTCCAGACAAAAAAGCGCTGTGCGGAACGCTTTCTTTGCGTCTCGAATTAATTCTGTTCGGACCTTTGAAGCTACATTCTATGCTGAAGTGGAACACATCCAACCTGGCCCTCACATTCCAGCGCGGCGGTGATCCACCTCACACTTGCAATGATGAACCTCAAACGTTCTCTTCCCTGGCACACCAGGCTGGCGGCAAAAATCGTGCTCTCCCGCATTCCGGCGCGCTACCGCGTCTGGCGGACGCTCAAACTCTTCCGGCACGGCGCCATGGATGAGCCGCAGTATGCGCTCAACGTCTTTCAGCTGCACGTCAAACAGTCCGGCTTTGCGATGCAGCCGGGATACGTGGCTCTCGAGCTGGGACCCGGCGACTCTCTTTTCTCCGCTCTGATTGTTGCGGCAACAGGCGGATCGCGTTGCCATCTGATCGACGTGGGGCCCTTTGCCGAAGAGAAGCCGATTGCTTATCGCGCCATGGCGGAGCTGTTGACGCGGGAGGGATTCCGGCCGCCTGCAATCGACGATGCGGCGTCGCTTCCCGAGATTCTCGAGCGTTGCCATGCCGATTACCTCACCCGCGGCCTCGAGAGCGTGCGCCAGCTCGGCGATCGTTCGATCGATTACATCTGGTCACACGCGGTACTGGAGCACGTCCGTCGCGCCGACTTCCTGCCGCTGATGCACGAGCTGCGGCGTGTGATCCGCGCTGGCGGCGTCTGCACGTTTCGCGTCGATCTCCAGGATCACCTCGGCGGATCGCTGAACAATCTCCGGTTTTCGGAGCGAATGTGGGAAAGCACATGGATCGCGCAGTCGGGGTGTTACACCAATCGCATTCGGTTTGGCGAAATGCTCTCGCTGTTCGAAGCCGCGGGATTCGAGACGACCGTTGCGCAGACCGACCGCTGGCCCGTCGTCCCGCTCGCACGCTCGAAGATGCGACCCGAATTCGCGCGGCTCGCGGATGACGATCTCAACGTCTATGGATTCGACGTCGTCCTGCGGCCCACGGCGGCTATTTCGGCGCCGTTACGGCCCAGTTCAGATCGCCGACGGTCGTGACGTAGCCCGACGACTTGATCGTGAGGCCGTTCATCAGCCACATCGCCACATCTCCGGTTGACGCGTTGTGCCACAACAGGTCGTACTGGCCGTCGCCGTCGAAGTCCCCCACCGCATCGATGCGCCAGTTCGCATCCGCGACGCTCCCCACCATCCCGCCGTTCGGAGCGGCTCCGTTCATCAACCAGAACACGATCTCGCCTGTTCCGGACCGTCGCCAGATCACGTCGGCCCTCCCGTCGCCGTTCATGTCTCCCACACCGACAACCTGATAGTTCAAGTCCGCCACTGTGTTGGTCAAGGTCGAGACAGCGATCGACGTCCCGTTCATCAGCCAAATCCCATTCTCCCCGGTGGCCATGTTCCGCCAGAACACATCGGTCCTGCCATCGCCGTTGAAGTCTCCCACTCCAACAATGTGCCAGTTCAGATCGGGCACGGTCGCCACCAGCGAACCGGTCGGCGAGGCTCCGTTCATCAGCCAGATCACCACATCCCCTGTCGACCCGTTCCACCAGAACACGTCCGCTTTATTGTCGTTATTGACGTCACCCACGCCGACGATCTGCCAGACGTTCGGCACGGTGGCGATGGTAGTGGCCGACACGAGCGACGTTCCATTCATCAGCCACATCCCCACATCGCCGGTCGTCGAATTACGCCACAGGATGTCGGGTTTGCCGTCGCCATCGAAGTCGGCCACTCCCGCCACTTTCCAACTCGGATCCGGGGAAGCCAGCGGAATGCCTGTGGTGACCGTTGTGCCGTTCATCGTCCAAACTGCTGTTCCGCCGGTCGAATTGTTGCGCCACACTACATCGCTGTTGCCGTCGCTGCCGAAGTCGCCGCGGGCCGGACGCCATCCGCGCTTCACGACCTCGAAGTCATTGGCGCTCAACATGGCGAATTGCGGATTGAGAACGCTGTTGTCCCAATGCGTGTCGTACGTGCCGCTGACGTACATGTCCGTGCCGTTGTCGGCCACGATCAGGCCGTATTTCTTGAAGGCGCGGAAAATCTTCTGCACGTCGGGCGTAAAACCGGAGATGTCCTTGCTGGCCTTCAGTCGCAGGCGCGCGCCCATCGGCAATGCGCCGGCCGAATTTCCCGCGACATGCGACGCCGGGTAAACGTAGCCATTGGTGGTGCGCATGGTGACTCGAAGCGCATGACGGATTTCGTTCGGTCCCGAAACTTCGTCGTATCGCACGAGGCCGGGAAGGATCGCCAGTCCGGCCGCGTCCGCCGATGTCCATCCCTCCGTGCGCCGATTGTTGGAGTTCATGTCGAAGAACGCCCCGGATGCGCCGGTCCAGTTCGCTCCGTCGTAGAAAACGGAATAAAGCTCGTAAAGCCAGTTGTGCGTCGTATCGACCATCAGCATGTGGCGGTCCGAGTTCGCTCGGTCGTCAACGTTGCCGGGCGGTCCATCCTCGATCCAACCGACGGAAGTAATGGCCTCATCCGGAACTGGATAGAAAGGAAACGACGTATTCGTGTTGTGATCGACGCCGTCGCTTTCGTTCGCTGACGGATTAAACAGCACGCTCTTCTTCGTCTGATTGCTGTCGACGACAATGTACGGAAAGCCGTACACGTAACCGACTCCGGCGTTGGCACCGAAGTCCGGATGCAGCGTCCTCACTGAGCCGTTGTTGATGAAGGTGATGAAATTCGCCGAGTTCGGATCGACAGGAGCGCTGCTGATGTCGGTGCTCCACCAGTTGTTCGCCGGAAAGAGCGGCAATGGAACGGAAATCGGACCGCCCTCCGTGGCAGCAACGGCGACTTCGGCCGCCAAGAGAAAAACAACAGCGTGAACGGCGCCCTTGCGCATGCGCACACCAAGATGACACGCCTCAGGTTCCATACCGGTGAGGAGGCTCACGGAACTCATCGGGCGTTATTTCGACGCGACGTGCGCCCAGTTCAGATCGCCGACGGTGACGTAGCCCGATGCCTTGATCGTCGCTCCGTTCATCATCCACATATCGGGATCTGTCCGGTGGCCGCGCTCCTCCACAGTAGATCGGAGTTTAGATCTCCGTCGAAGTCAGTCACTGCGACAATTTGCCAGTCTGTTTTACCGTCGCCATTGAAGTCCTCCATCCCCGATGCCCCAGTTCATGTCCGCCATATGCGTTCATAAAAATTTTCCGCCCCCTAACCCAGACCCTGCCGGCCCGGTGGACGAATTCCAACAGAATATGTCGGCTTTGCCATGACGGGAAAGAGATGAGCGGAGCGTAACTTCATAGCTTTACAGCTCCGGAAAGTTTCGGGGCACGCTATTTTATCGCAGCGATGTCGAAGAGGCGTGAAGAGTTCGTGTCTCCTCGGCTTCCACAGCCTCAGCCGCCTCTTCCTCGCGCAGGCGATCGTGCAGCACGCAGCCGAGGACGATCATCGGAAACGCGATCAGCATGGCCAGCAGGCTCAGCACCGCCAGGCGAACCACACTGATCGCGCGGACTATTTCCGTCGTGGGCGGGCTCGTGATCGTATACAGCTGCGCCGAGGGACTGATGTTCGCGGACACGAGCACGTAGAGCTCATTCATTTTTCTTACGAGCTCGCTCGCTTCCGTCCTGGCACTGACAATTTGAGCGCGAACGGCATTCGCGTCGATGCGTCCTCCCGACGCGGCGCCGTTGCGCGCCTGGTGAACAACCACAATGTCGTAGGCGACTGCACGCTGCAGCGGCACGGTAGCCGTCATCGCATTGCGATATTCGTCGGTGAGCCTCTGCCGATATCCGGCATCGCCGGATCGGCCTGTCAGCGTGACGAGGCGGTCAAGAAAAGACTCGCTCAGCTGCGGCGTCACCGCCTCACCCGAGACAAAGTTGACGGGAGGCTTGGCCGACTTCGCAGCGGCGGCGCCCGTCTCGGTCGGCATCGCGTTCGGCTGCTCATAGACTGTCAACGCTTGTCGCGCTGCCTCCGCCTCACCGTTCTTGGCGGCGAGCTCCCGCTGATCGAATTCGAGCTGCGTCTGAAGGAAGCGCGTGGCGGCGGCTCGATCGGCCAAACCGCTGCCAAGGATCATCGGCATCAGCGGTTCGAGCCGGAAGCGAAGAATCTCTTCGAGCCGCAGGCGGACCTCGTCGAGCGAGACATGATCGTTCGCGGTTCGCACCTGGGTCGCACCAGGCAACTTTCGAATCGCGTCCACGTTCGTAATCGCACGGTTTACCTTTTCGCGAATCTGATGGATCGCTGCAATCAGGTCCTGATCGCCTCCATCCGGCCGGGAGAGGATCTCCGGCGAGAGAACCGCGATCTGATACGAAGTCACGTGCTGCCGGTTGACTTCGAAGTCCGCCCAGCGATTCATGATGTCGAGCAGCGTCTTGCGCACGATGATGTCCGGAACGATGCGCAGACCCGGTCCACGGCTGAAGTAAATCGCGTATTCGTTTTTCGCGATGCTCTGTTGTTTCAGCTCGAACTCCTGCTGGAGCCGCTCGCGGTCAACAGGGCTAAAGCGGGGATCGGCAAGCTTTGCCTGATACTCGGCGGCCAGGCGCTCGAATGCCGGATTCGATTCGAGTACGAAGATCGAACGGCTGAAATCACCGAAGGGCAGATAATCGCTCAGACGGTTGTCCTGATACACCTGCATCAGGATTGGCCCGCTGACGATGTCCGTCACATTGAACTTCATGCTGTTGGGATATCGACCTGCGCCGGCACCCTCGAAATCGAGGCGAAACGACTGGGCGGTCACGCGCTCGGCCTTCCCAAAAAGCAAAATCCCAACGGCCACGATCAGGCACGTTATGGCCACCGCGACAGTGAAAAGGGCAATGACGCTTCGATAACGCTGAAAAAGGTGAACCAGCCGGCTGATGGAGAACTGAGACTCAGAATGGAGAACGAGCTGCGATGCTGGGGGCTTGGTTTGCATCGGTTCTAAGAGTGTCAGACGCCCCCGTCGCCGTCAAGTTACGCACGCATCGTCATGCGTGAGCGACGAGCGCCGCGTCAAGCCTCTCGGCACGACCATCAGTAGCGGCAAATGCCAACCACATCGCGTGAAATTCGAGCCAAGCAAACAACGGAAGTACCTGGACTCGATGCCTGGGTCCCTGAACCTCGGGGATCACAGCAAAGAAAGCGATGGTGGTCAAAAGATAAAGGATGGGAATGCGAGCTAATGGCACCCTGACCCACAACGCGATCGCGGCGAACACCGTCGGCACGAAGAAAACCCAGTGAAGGACGGAAGGGAGGAGCAAGAAGGTGTAATTGGGCTGGATCGACCAGGGGCGTGGGGTCAGCGGAAAGCGCAACAAACCAAAGAGAAGTCCGCTCGGCTCCAGGAAGGACGCCAGATGCTGATAAGACCGCATCACCCAGCGAAAAGCGAGTGGAGCTGCCACAAGGATGGCGACGCGCCATCGTATCGGTAACGATAGAAACGCCCACGCGCCCAGCGCCACGAGCAAAAGGAACGGAACGTAGAAGCGAATATATCGGAACCCGACGCACATCACAGCGAAAACCGTGAGTTGAGTGGCTGCCTTGCGCAGGAACGTGCTCAACGCGTACGAGGAACGCCCCTGGTATAGCTTGGCAAGCACAATGAGGCTGCGCAGTGCGATCGAGGAGAAAGCGAGAACCACGAAGTCCTTCATATTAATGATGGAGCTCCAGGCGAGAACCTCGGCATGAAGGAGAAAAAAGACCAGACAACCTTTGACGTAGCGGCGAGGAAAGCCGAGGTCCTCGAGAGTTCGGGCGGTGAAGTAACCGGCCACAAACGTGAGCAGAACATTCAGAAAAACCGCCGCCCAATAATCACGACCGAACAACCACTGGCCAAAGGCATTCCACCACGGATATACAACCTGGCCGTTTGTCAGGCCGACAAGAAGGGTGCGGCCTGAGTACGTCGATATCAGCGTCCATGGCGTGTAGCCGCTCGCGAGCGTGATCTCCCCCAGGCGCTGGTACTCATAGTCGTCGATCATGAACCACTGGCCTTTGAAGAAAAAAACAAAATAAAGGAGTGGCAACGTTGCCTTGACCAGCGCAATCGCCAGCGAGGTGGCCCATGAAAGGTTCAGTCGGGCAATGAGGAACCCGCCGATGACCACAGTAACCGCGGCGCCCAACATCCCAGGGGTCAGTACGTACCGCAACTCTGACCCTCCCCGGCACTCACGATCTCATGCACGAAATACCCTGGCCCCTGCGTTTCGCGGAACGATGTTGCGCGTATCGATCGCCAGTCGCACTTTCGCGTAGAGCGCCGGATCTTTGAATTGTGCATGTGGCGTAGAGACGACCACGGCATCGTACTTCGCGAATTCGTCCGGCGTGCACGAGACGGACGCAAGTCGGATATCGTGTTTCCGGCCTCTGCGCGCGACCGGGACGTATGGGTCGCAATAGGCGACGGAAGCGCCGCGCTCGCGCAAGAGCTCGATGATCTCGAAGGAAGGCGATTCGCGATCGTCGTCGATGTCGGGCTTATACGACAAGCCGAGCACAAGAACGTTCGCTCCGTTCACGCTCTTACGGTCTGCATTGAGCGCCGCGACGGTTCGATCTACGACGTAATACGGCATCGACGTGTTTACCTCGCCGGCAAGCTCGATGAATCGCGCCCACAAACCGTGCTCGGCCGCTTTCCAGGTCAGATAGAACGGATCGAGCGGGATACAGTGACCGCCGAGGCCGGGGCCGGGATAAAACGGCATGAACCCGAAGGGTTTCGTCTTTGCTGCTTCAATCACCTGCCAGATGTCGATGCCCATCCGTTCGAAAACGACTTTCAGCTCATTGACCAACGCGATGTTCACGGCGCGGAAGATGTTTTCGAGAAGCTTCGCCGATTCGGCGATTTCCGTCGTCGGAACGGGAACCACGTGATCGACCGCCGCGGAGTAGAGCGCCACCGCGGCCCGCAGCGATGGTTCATCGATTCCTCCGACGATCTTGGGAATGGTCTTGGTGTTGAACTTCGGATTGCCGGGATCCTCCCGCTCCGGCGAAAACGCAAGGAAAAAGTCGCGCCCGCACATCAACCCGCCGGCTTCCAGCAGCGGAAGCAATTCCTCGCGCGTGGTGCCGGGATAGGTTGTCGATTCGAGCACGATCAGCTGACCGAGGCGAAGATTGTCGGCGACGGCGCGGGCAGTAGCGCGGACATACTGCAAGTCAGGCTCGCGGTGCCGGCCCAGCGGTGTCGGCACACAGACGATGACAGCGTCACAAGAAGTTAGAACGTCGAAGCTTGTCGTCGTCGAAGCGCGGCTACCTGCGAACGCTTTTTCAATCCGTTCACCGGCAATATGCCGAATGTACGACTCGCGGCGGGTGAGCGCTTCCACCTTCGCTGCGTCGGTATCGAATCCGACGACTTCGAACCCGCTCTCTTCAAACAGCAGCAACAGAGGGAGCCCGACGTACCCAAGCCCGATGACGCCGATTCGAGCGCTGCGAGTTCGAAAGCGCTCGAGCAAACGGTCCAATACCTGTTGCGCGGCATTCAGGTCGGTTGCCATCGAGGCCATTCTAAGGGATCGTGGATCGACTTCGACCGCCGACTAGTATTGGATCGTCCAGTTCAAATCGCCGACCGTGGAGACAAATGCCGACTGCTTGATCGTCTGGCCGTTCATTAGAAACACCGTCACGTCACCGGTCGCCACATTCCTCCAGATCAGATCCGCCTTCCCGTCCCCGTCGAAGTCGCCCACCCCCTCGATGTGATAGTTCGGATCGGCAACGTTCGTTACCACCGCGCTGGAGGGTAGCCCTCCGTATGGGTGCATCAGCCACACAACGACGTCACCCGTTGACGCGTTGCGCCAGATGACGTCGGCAGTGTTATCTCCGTTTGTGTCCCCGATTCCGACGACCTTGAAGTTGAGATCGGCGATTGTGGTGGTCAAGTTCGCCGAGCCGATTAGCGCGCCGTGCATGTACCAGATCGCGTTCTGTCCCGTCGTAGCGTTCCGCCAGAAAACGTCCGTGATTCCGTCGCCGTCGAGGTCTCCAACCCCCACCACCTTCCAGTTTGTATCGGAAACCCCGCCGACGGTGGTGGCGGACGGCACCGCTCCGTTCATCAGCCATACCCCCACGTCGCCGGTGTTCGAATTCCACCAGAATACGTCCGCGTTGCCGTCGTTGTTGACATCGCCCACCCCGACGATCTGCCAGTAGGTGGGCACGTTGGCAACAGTGGTCGCCGAGATCATCGACGTCCCGTTCATTAACCAGATTCCGACGTCTCCGGTGCTCGTGTTGCGCCAAATCAGATCCGGCTGCCCGTCTCCGTTAAAATCCCCGACTCCTCCCAACTTCCAATTCGGGTCCGCCAGCTGTGTCAGCGGAACCCCAGTGGCAAGGGTCGCTCCATTCATTTCCCACACCGTGTTCTGGCCCGTCGATCCGTTCCGCCAGAACACGTCGCTCTTACCGTCGCGGTTGAAGTCACCTGCAGCCCGGGCAGCGCCCGGCGGCGGAGTTTTGGCAGGGATGTTCCAACGCAAATCGCCTTGCGTTGCGACGTAAAGCGACTGTTTACCCGTCAGACCGCTCATCAGCCAGACCGTCACGACGCCACTCAACACATTCCGCCAGACGAGATCCGCCCTACCATCGCCATTGAAATCGCCGACTCCCGCCACGTGCGTACTCGTGTCAGAGACCATTCCGATCGTCGCGCCGATTGGCGTGGCTCCGTTCATCAGCCACAGCACCACGTCTCCCGTCGACGCGTTCCACCAGAAGACATCTGCTTTCCCATCTCCATCCGCATCGCCGATTCCGACGACTTTGAAGTTGAGATCGGCGACGGAGTTGGTCATGGCCGTCGAGCCAACCGACGCGCCATTCATCAGCCAGATCCCGTTCTGTCCAGTGCTCCTATTGCGCCAGAAGACGTCGGTCATTCCGTCACCGTTGAAGTCTCCCACCCCAACCACGTTCCAGTTCGTATCGGGAATCCCGCCGACCGTGGCGCCGAACACCGTCGCTCCGCTCATCAGCCATACACCCACATCGCCGGTGATCGAATTCCACCAGAACACGTCCGCTCTGCCGTCATTGTTGACATCGCCCACTCCCACGATCTGCCAGTAGGTGGGCACGGTGGCAACAGTGGTCGCTGAGATCATCGACGTCCCATTCATCAACCAGACGCCGACATCTCCAGTGCTCGTGTTGCGCCAGATCAGATCGGGGTGCCCGTCTCCATCGAAGTCTCCCACTCCTCCCAACTTCCAGCTCATGTCGGGCACCTGCGGCAGTGGGAGCGCCGCCGTCAGCGTGCCGCCATTCATTTCCCACACCCGGTTCTCTCCAGTCGTTCCGTTTCGCCACACGATGTCGCTTCTACCATCGAGGTTGAAGTCGGATGCGGCGACGGAGGTGGAGTGAGTCCTGGGGAGCCTGGTATTTACCGTCGAATTCGCGATACCGACGGTGCACGTCAGCACCGCGATCGCGAAGCACACGGTTGCCATGAGGCAATTGTATGGGATCGGGGATAGAAACAACTCCGCTGTGCGTCCGGCAGCGCACAGCGGATACCTGAGGGCTATGGAGCGATGAATTTAGTGCACGATCTTCCAGTTCAAATCGCTGATCGTGGTCACGTACGCCGAACTCTTGATCGTCGTCCCATTCAGCAACCATACGCTCACGTCGCCGGTCGTCACGTTCCGCCAGATGATATCGGCCTTGCCGTCGTTGTCGAAGTCGCCGACTCCCTCGATGTGATAGTTCAGATCGGCGACGGTCCCCACGAGCGCGCCCGAAGGCGTCGCGCCGCTCATTAGCCAAACGACGACATCGCCGGACGCCGCGTGACGCCAGATCACATCGGCCTTGCCGTCGCCGTTTGTGTCTCCGATGCCGACAACCTGATAGTTGAGATCCGCAACCGTGTTCGTCGTGGCGGTCGAGCCAATTGCAGCCCCGTTCATGAACCAGATCCCGTTCTGGCCGGTCGACATATTCCGCCAAAAGACGTCCGCCATTCCGTCGCCATTGAAGTCTCCCACGCCAACCGGTTTCCAGTTCGTATCGGCAACCACATCGACTGTCCTCTCTGAGTACCGCTGGTATCCGTTCATTAGCCACACCATGACCGCGCCTGTCGATGAGTTCCACCAGAAAATGTCTGCTTTGCCATCGCCATTCACATCACCGAATCCGACGATTTGCCAGACAGGCGGGAGCGTGGTGGTTTGCAGGTTAAAAGGAACGATCTGGGTTCCACGCATCAACCAAATTTCGACCGCCCCGCTAGTGGTGTTGCAGGAGGAGGAGCAGATATTTCTCCAAATCAGGTCGGGCATTCCATCTCCGTCGAAATCGGCCACTCCTCCAAATATCCACTCCGTTAGAAATGGGGGCCCGCCGTTGTGTGGTGCGAAACCGGGGAGCGGCATACCTGTTGTCACAGTCAACCCGTTCATTTGCCACAGCCCATTGTCCCCGTTCGAAAAATTCCGCCAAACAACATCGCTTTTCCCGTCGCGGGTGAAGTCTGCGCTCGCCCGCGGAGGCGCCGACATCGCGGATTGGATGCTCCAATTCAAATCGATTACCGTCGAAACGAACAGCGATTGCTTGACCGACTGCCCGTTCATGAGCCAGACCGTCACATCGCCGGTCGTGATCCTTCGCCAGATCAAATCGGCCTTGCCATCGCCGTCGAAGTCGCCGACTCCCTCGATGTGGTACGTAGTGTCAGCAACTGTACCCACGGTTGCATCGGATGCTGTCGCTCCGTTCATCAACCAGACGACCACCTCACCCGTCGATGCGTTCCACCAGAAGACGTCCGCTCTTCCGTCACCATTCGCGTCGCCGATGCCGACGACTTTGAAGTTGAGATCGGAAACGGTGTTGGTCAAGGCCGTCGAACCAATCGACGCTCCATTCATGAACCAGATCGAATTCTGCCCCGTCGTTCTGTTGCGCCAGAAGATGTCCGCCATTCCGTCGCCGTTGAAATCGCCCACGCCGACCGGGACCCAGCTCGTGTCGGCAACTGTGCCGACTGCCACCCCGAATGGCGTCGCTCCGTTCATAAGCCAGACGGTCACGTCGCCGGTCAACGCGTTCCACCAGACGACATCCGCTCGGCCGTCGTTGTTGACGTCGCCGACACCGACGATTTGCCAAACTGTCGGCACGGTCGCCACGGTCGTCGTTGACGAGACCGATGTCCCGTTCATCAGCCAAACTCCGACCTGACCCGTACCGATATTGCGCCAGATTAGGTCCGGCTTCCCGTCGCCATTGAAGTCTCCCACTCCGCCGAACTTCCAATTCGTATCGGGGAGCGGTGGTAGCGAAACGCCTGTGATGTTGGTGCCGCCATTCATTTCCCACAGCGTGTTTTCTCCCGTCGAGTTGTTGCGCCAAAACACATCACTGTTGCCATCTCCGTTGAAATCGGCTTTCGACACATAGTTCAGGGGCGAGATCCGGCTGGTGGAGTGGATGACCGAATCGTTCGTCGTGGTCCGAACTCTGGGCAGCCTGGTGTTGAGAGATTGGGCGATACACGCTGCGCTCGTCAGAATGGCCATCAAGAGATGAAGAATGATTGGAGAACGGAAGTCCATTGAGCCAGCCTTGCTTTGATGAGATCACCAATATACGCCGCTCCGATAGGGGGAGCGGGCAGGTTCCGGGCAGGTTCCCCTGTACGCCTCACGGCGCACAGGGAGAACGTGAAGTCTTTGGACGATTGAAGGTTAGTGCACGATGGCCCAGTTCAAATCGCCGATCGTCGTGACGTATGCCGACCCCTTGATCGCCGTCCCATTCATCAACCAGACGCTCACGTCGCCGGTTGTCACTTTCCGCCAGATCAGATCGGCCTTGCCGTCGTTGTCGAAGTCGCCGACTCCCTCGATGTGATAGTTCAGATCGGCAACAGTCGCCACCAGCCCGCCCGAGGGCGTCGCGCCGCTCATCAGCCAAACCACAACATCGCCGGTCGCAGCGTGACGCCAGATCACATCGGCCTTCCCGTCACCGTTGGTGTCTCCGATGCCGACAACCTGGTAGTTGAGATCGGCAACTGTGTTCGTGTTCGCAGTCGAGCCAATGGCCGCTCCGTTCATGAACCAGATCCCGTTCTGGCCCGTGGCGGTGTTTCGCCAAAAGACGTCCACCATTCCGTCGCCGTTGAAGTCTCCCACGCCGACAGGCTTCCAGTTCGGATCCGGAATTCCGCCGACGGTTGTTCCAGACGGCGTCGCTCCGTTCATCAGCCAGACCACGAGGTCGCCTGTCGACGAATTCCACCAGAACACGTCCGCTTTGCCGTCGCCGTTGACGTCTCCCACGCCGACGATCTGCCAGACCGTCGGGATCGTGGCCACGGTCGTGGTCGAGGCCACCGACGTCCCGTTCATCAACCAGACGCCCACGTCTCCGGTACTCGTATTGCGCCAAATCAGATCAGGCTGCCCGTCTCCATTGAAGTCACCGACTCCTCCGAGCTTCCAGTTCGTATCCGGCAGTTGTGTGGTCGGAATGCCTACCGTAACAGTCAACCCGTTCATCTGCCATATGGTGTTCAGCCCGTTCGAGCCGTTCCGCCAGAAGACGTCGCTCTTTCCATCGCCGGTGAAGTCGGCGCTCGTCTTCGGAGGCGGAGGCATTGCAGATTGAATGCTCCAGTTCAAGTCGCCCAACGTTGAAACGAACAGCGATTGCTTGACCGTCTGGCCGTTCATGAGCCAGACCGTGATGTCTCCGGTGGTGACCTTGCGCCAAATCAAATCCACCTTGCCATCACCGTCGAAATCGCCCACACCCTCGATGCGGTAAGTGGTATCCGCAACAGTGCCCACGGTTGCTCCCGACGCTGTCGCCCCATTCATCAACCAGACCACTACCGCGCCGGTCGACGAGTTCCACCAGAAGACGTCCGCTCTTCCGTCACCATTCGCGTCGCCGATGCCGACGACTTTGAAGTTGAGATCAGAAACGGTGTTAGTCAAGGCCGTCGAACCAATCGACGCTCCATTCATGAACCAGATCGAATTCTGTCCGGTCGTTCTGTTGCGCCAGAAGATATCGGCCATCCCGTCGCCGTTGAAATCTCCCACGCCGACCGGGAACCAGCTCGTATCGGGAACCGTACCGACGGCAACGCCGGAGGGCGTCGCTCCGTTCATCAGCCAGACCGTCACGTCGCCTGTCAACGAGTTCCACCAGAAGACGTCGGCCTTGCCGTCGTTATTGACATCTCCCACTCCGATGATCTGCCAGACGGGCGGCACGGTCGCCACGGTTGTCGTCGACGCGACCGATGTCCCGTTCATCAGCCAGACTCCAACCTGTCCGGTACTGATATTGCGCCAGATCAGATCCGGCTTTCCGTCCCCGTTGAAATCCCCCACTCCTCCTAACTTCCAGTTCGTATCGGCGAGCTGCGGCAACGGGACGCCCGCGATCACTGAGGCGCCACTCATCTCCCACAGCGTGTTTTGTCCTGTCGCGTTATTGTGCCAAAACACCTCGCTGTTGCCGTCGCCGTTAAAGTCGGCTTTGGGCAGGTAGTTAAGCGGGTTTGTGAGTCCCGTCGTATCGTTTGCAGTGTCATTCGCTGTCACTCCCTCCCCACCGCCCGACACGGTCACTGTGTTTTGGTAAGGAAACACGCTCGAGCTCAGGTAGCGTGGTACGTTGACAATTAGAGTGATCGGCGGGTAGCTGCTATGACCCGCGAGTGGGTCCGAGCGGTTGCAGCTGACCGTCGCGAGCGAGCAGTTCCACCCCGCGCCGGAGATCGACGTCGGAATCAAACCCTGCGGCATCGTATCGATGAGGGTGACAAGCCCAACTGTCGCGAGCGAACCAGTGTTCGAAACGGTGATGGTGTATTGCTGCGAGTTGAGACCGCGCGGGAAGAGACCGACGTGCGTCTTTGTGGCCTGCAGATCGGGTCGCTGGCCGTCTGTGACCGTGACATTGAAGAAGCAACTGCCGGACCCGCTAATGGACTGCCAGCCGATCAATGTGGTGCCGATTGGGAAGAGCCCGCCGCTGGCGATCGACGGAGTCGTATTGCCGCCGGTGTATGTCGCTGTTGTCGTGTAATTCGGGTATGAAACGTTGGCGCCGGACCCACTCGTCGAGACCGCAGTGATATCCGAGGGGCACAGGAACTGGCCAACATTCGTGTTGTTGGTGATCGTCACGGTCGAGGTTGCGCTGTTGTTGATAATGAACGGATCGGTGCCGCCGGTGCCGGTGACGTTTGTCGTACTCGACAACATCGTTCCGTTGGTGAGGCCGCTGTAGTGCACAACCATTTCGAAATAGGCGTATTGGTCCGGCGCCAACAACCCAACGGTGCAGGTTTCGTTGCCTCCCGAGGGACCGGTGCAGTTGAACGTCGGTCCGTTCTTCTGGACCATCGACACAAACGACGTCGACGCGGGGACGCCCTGCGAAAGTGAGACGCCCGAGGCGGCGTCGGGCCCGTTGTTCTGCACGCTGATCTGATATTTGATGTTTCCCGTCGGCGGGTAACCGGTGCTCGAGTTGGCCAGGTCGGTCGTCTGCGTGGAGACGCTCAGATCGTAGAAAGGATTGCTGTCGTGCAGGCGGAAGTACTCGCTCGCTCTGTTGGTATTGAGGTTGTCCAGCAGCATCGCCCTCCAATTCCCGCGGATATCGGTGGTGTTGCTTCCCGCCGTGCAGCCAGCTGGAATGGCCGCGTTGTTCGCCGGAAGAACGAAGGTAGCCGTCATGCTCTCGCCGGTTACGTTGCTGAGGGGCCCGAGGCCGGTGAAGCTGTCGCATTCGTTCGTGCCGCCGCCGATCCACGTCTTCCACGGCGTGCCACCTGTACCGCCGGCGCCCGTAACACGGACGCAGACCGTATCCCCTGGGCGGTAGTAGTACTTCGGGTTGGAACAAGCCGCATCCAGGACCTCAATTCCCGGCGCGTATTGCGCAAGAATGGTGTGCGTGCCGGTGCTGAAGCCGGCGACACAAACCGCGTTCCCAGGCAGATAGGAGATTGTCGCGCCGTCCATGTTCTGAACGCCGATGTATTGCGCATTGTGGGTCGTGCTTGGAGCTGGCGAGAGGTAAATCGAATCGGCGCTAGTCACGGCAGTGATGTCATTCGAACTGGCGCCCACATTGGGGACGTACGTGATCGCACCCCCGCCGCTGCTGCAATTCGTCGAGCCGCTAAAGACCTGCTTCTGCAGCGTAAAGCTGTCGGTAGGCGTCGTCGCAAACTGGCCGGTTATGCTGACGATCACCGAGCCGGTGGACTGAACTCTGGGAAGTCTAGTGTTTACAGACGATTGCGCGACTGCGGCCATGCAAGTCAGCGCAGCGATCGCAAGGGACACGAGGACCGACCGGGGGGAACGCGAGTGGTACATAGAACCGTCCTTCCGATTTTGATCCGATTTGATGTGATAACTAAGCTACCACGGATTCAGCTGAGCTCGGTCATGAAGCCGTTATGTACTTCACTGCGGAAAGCCGGCCCAGGCGGCGTCAATCCGATCGACGGTTCGCGTGATACCACGCGAGCGTTCGCTCGAGTCCCTCGTCGACCGGCGTCCCGGCGCGAAATCCAAACTCCAGCTGGGCCCGGCTGGTCTCGAGCCTGCGCCGCGGCTGGCCGTTCGGTTTCGAAGTGTCCCAGCGGATCTCGCCTTTGAATCCAGTCACCGCGGCGATCCTCCCGGCCAGATCGCGAATCGAGATCTCCTCGCCGCTGCCGAGGTTTACGGGCTCCGCCCCGTCGTACCGCTCCGCCGCCGCCACGATCCCCTCGGCCGCGTCCTCGACGTACAGAAAATCTCGGGTCGGTGAGCCATCGCCCCACAGAGTGACCTCGCGCTCCTTCGCCTCGACGAATTTGCGGATCATCGCCGGGATGACGTGACTCGACTCGGGATCGAAATTGTCGCGCGGTCCGTACAGATTCGCCGGCAGAAGAAAGATGCCGCGGAATCCGTATTCCTGCCGATAGGCCTGCAACTGCACCAGCAGCGCTTTCTTCGCGATGCCGTACGGCGCGTTGGTCTCTTCCGGATATCCGTTCCACAGATCGTCCTCGCGAAACGGCACGGGCGTGAATTTCGGATACGCGCA
>Ga0070698_100000336_pt1 | contig 48369 bp, 47 predicted proteins | sample KBSK1502metaG_FD_65477 | JGI IMG/M metagenome (GOLD analysis project Ga0070698, IMG submission 65477) | Corn, switchgrass and miscanthus rhizosphere microbial communities from Kellogg Biological Station, Michigan, USA - KBS K1-50-2 metaG | ecosystem: Host-associated > Plants > Roots >...
CCCCCTGAGGTCCGGGTGACTCTGGTAACTTGTCGCAGGCTGATACAGCACCCTACCATGCTGCAAGTATGACGCTCACATCGCTGTTGGTGTGTGCGGACGCCAGTGCAGTTGAGGTGCTTAGCCGCATTCTTGTGGATCTGGGCATCGGTGTGGAACACTGCAGCGATCCGTCCGCGGCTGCTCTCCGGCTAGCTGCACAACATTTCGACGCGATTCTGCTGGACTGCGACGATCAGCAGTCGGCAATCGAATTGATTGCGCTCGCCCGCAAAGAGCATTCCAACAAAACCACACTCTTTATTGCCATGGTGGATGCCCGAAACCAGGTACGCGACCTGTTCTCAAAGGGCGTGAACTTCATTGTCTACAAGCCCATTTCCACGGAACGGGCGAGCAGCAGTCTGCGGGCGGCGAAAGGTTTGCTGCGGCGGGAACGACGACGCAACAAGCGTATACCGCTTCACGCCAAAGTTTCGCTGTCGTACGGCGCCGTCGAAAATTCTCCGGCGACGCTAGTGGATCTGAGTCAGGATGGCATCGCCCTTCAGTCCGAGAGCAAGGTTCCCATCAATTCGAAAGTCTATCTTCAATTTAGTGTTCCCGGTCATGCCTCTCACGTCCGGCTTTCGGGAGAGGCAGCGTGGCAGGATGCATCGGGACGAGTAGGCATCCGTTTTGCGGACGTGCCACAGACTTCGCGGCACGTGCTCAAGGAATGGCTCAAGGCGCGGCATTCCGAAGCAGTAATGCAGGACGCAAACAAGCCTGAGGGACTCGGCTTGCTATCGGTTTCTGCTAGCGACCGGCGGATAAAATCTCGTCTTGCATGCCGCCTGGGAGCCGATGTTTATCGCGTCGGAAGCAGTGTTCCTCACCGCTGTAGTCTGAGCGACATAGGTACGGGCGGCTGTTACGTGGAGACCACCGAGCCTTTTGCCGCAGGCACCGCGGTGGAGATCGTGGTACGCACCCACGAACTTAAACTCCGGGTGCGGGGAACTGTACAGACCATGCATACAGGTTTCGGTATGGGCGTCCAGTTCAGCCTGAACACAAGTGAAGAAAGGGTAAAGGTGGAACAACTGATTGCGTGGCAGACTTTGCAGCCGGAGATTCCCGTCTAATCACGCCCATTGCTTCGGGCGCGTGTGGCGTTTTCCTCGAGCAATGCCTTCTTGAAATATTCAAGAGAAAGTCGCAGCCCTGATTCCAAATCAATCTTTGGTTCCCACCCCAGCAGCGTCTTTGCTTTCGTGATATCGGGACAGCGCTGTTTTGGATCATCTACCGGCAGCGGCTGGTGACGGATATTGCTCTTGGATCCGGTCACTGCCAGCACACGCTTAGCGCATTCCAGAATGGTAAATTCCGCTGGGTTTCCAATATTGACGGGCAAGTGCTCCGCTGACTTAGCGAGCCGCAGGAATCCCTCGATTTCATCGCCGACGTAACAGAAGCTGCGGGTCTGGCTGCCATCGCCGTACACGCTCAGCTCTTCGCCGCGCAGCGCTTGTTTCATAAAATTAGGGATGACCCGGCCGTCATTCAATTGCATGCGCGGCCCATACGTGTTGAATATGCGAGCGATTCGCGTATCGACTTTGTGGTAGCGGTGATAAGCCATGGTCACGGCTTCAGTGAAACGCTTCGCTTCGTCGTAAACCGATCGTGGTCCAATGGGATTCACGTTGCCCCAATAGGTTTCTTTCTGCGGATGCTCCAAGGGGTCGCCATAGCATTCCGAAGTGGACGAAACCAGGTATTTGGCGCCATATCTATGTGCAACGTCGAGCGCATGGAATGTTCCAAGCGAACCGACTTTCAAAGTCGCAATTCCGTGAACGGTGTAGTCCACGGGGCTAGCTGGACTGGCAAAATGAAAAACATAATCCACTTTCCCGCAGTCAAAAGGCTGATTAATGTCGGTCTCCCGAAGTTCAAAACGTGTTTCGTTGCGAAGATTATGGAGATTGGATTGCCTTCCGGTCAGGAGGTTATCCACCGCAATTACGGTGTAGCCTTCTGCCAGTAATGCCTCGCACAGGTGCGAGCCCAGGAAGCCGGCCCCGCCGGTAACCAGGGCGCGTGGTTGGCTCATGATGGGTCGAGTTTCGTTGAGTGAGTGGCGGCAGGCCGAGATTCAGGGATGGCAGGCTGGCGCCCGACACTATAGTAAGTGAAACCGGCAGCCGACATAGTTTCCGGATCGTACAAATTGCGTCCGTCGATCACGATGGGATACTTCATCTGGCCATGCAAACGTTTGAGGTCCAGAGCGGCAAACTCTTCCCATTCAGTGAGCAGCAAGAGTGCGTCGGCATCGTTGGCGGCTTCGTAGGCATTGTTGACGAAGTCCACGCTCGATTTCAGGACTTCGCGTGCCCTTTCGCCGGCTGCAGGATCATAGGCAGTGATCTGACAACCCTCCTGTAACAAGGCTTGGACCAACAGGATTGCGGGGGATTCGCGGATGTCATCTGTGCCTCCCTTGAATGCCAGGCCCAGGACGCCTAGCTTCTTGCCACGCAGTGTCCAGAGGGCATTGCGCGCCATGCGCAAGAATCTCTTACGCTGCTCTTCGTTGATACGCATGACTTCATCGAGCAAGCGGAACTCGTATCCGCACTCGTGCGCTACCGCCCGGAAAGCCATTAAATCTTTGGGAAAGCAAGATCCTCCATAACCGATGCCGGGATTCAGAAAACGAGGTCCGATGCGGCTATCCGTTCCGATTCCCTGGCACACTTGCTGCACATTCGCTCCTACGGATTCGCAGATGGAAGCGACCGCATTGATGAAAGAAATCTTCATCGCCAGGAATGCATTCGAGGCATGCTTGATCAGTTCCGCGCTTTTGGCAGTGGTTACGATCAGTGGCGGAGGAATCCGTGCCCGGTCGGGCTGCGGAATGCCCTCCGGCAGACGATAGTAGCTCCCGCTGGTCAGAGGCAGGTAGATCTCCCGCAGGAGAGAAGCGCACCGTTCGCTATCGGCCCCTACAACGATTCGATCCGGGTAAAGAAAGTCAGTGACCGCGGTGCCTTCCCGGAGGAACTCGGGATTGGAAGCAACGTCGAAGGAATCCGGCGGGGCAGCGTTCCGCAGGATGATCTTGCGAATCCAATCGCTGGTGTAAACCGGGACAGTGCTCTTTTCGACGACTACCTTATAGCCGTTGATAGCCCCCGATATGCTGCGGGCCACGGACTCAATATAAGAGAGATCGGCATCGCCTTGCTCGGTTGGGGGAGTGCCCACGGCGATGAAAATGACCGCACTGGCGCGAACCGCCTGCTGCAAGTTATCGGAAAAACTCAGTCTGCGGCCACGATGACGCTGCAGCAACTCGGGCAGAAAGTTCTCATGAATGGGAACCTGACCGGCATTCAGAGCAGCCAGCTTTTGCTGATCGTTGTCAACCAGGATAACTTCGTGGCCGAGGTCGGCGAAACACCCCCCTGCCACCAGTCCCACGTATCCTGATCCAACTACCGCAATCTTCATCCAGCAACCCTTTCGGAGGTTGAAAAGATACTTTATCAGCTTTCATTCGCACAGATGCACGCGCGATGGCAATCTACGTTCGGATATTCCTTACGTGATGTGCAATTTGGGAAAGCGATGGCGAGAATTTCTGGAGCCGACGAGCGGACTTGAACCGCTGACCTGCCGATTACGAATCGGCTGCTCTACCAACTGAGCTACGTCGGCTTGACCTCGATTCTAAATGCGCTTGCCCCACGGGTAAAGATCGCTAATCCTTAATATCTCCCGATCATTCGTGGTGTCTTCTCCGGACAAAGCGGAAAAATGAAAGTCAGAAGTTGGCAACTGAGAATCAGCCGCAAAACGAAAAGGCCACCCGGCACAGGTGACCTTTTCTCAAGGGAGAATAGTTCCAACGGAGTTAAAAACCGTCAAAACTTTCTGGCAAAATCTTATGAGTCGAAAAAGGGGGGTGTCAAGAAATTTTTGGGAAATAAATATGTCTGTTTTCAATCACTTACGAAGGAGGTTAATAGCTTCGGAAAGTGCCTCATTTTGAGACGGAAGTCAGCCGGATCGGCGTTAACTGGCCTTGATTGAAGAGCTTACCGATGAATCTTGAGGTCGCGACCTGTGGTCGGACAGGTGCAACGAGATGAATTCCATTCCTTCCGGACGATCGAATACTCTCTCCGGCAAAATGCGCTTCACGATGATTCGAATTCCACCGAAGGCAATTCCGGCAACCAGCGCCAGCCCCATTAAAATCCCGCAAAGCAGAATGATGTTCACTAACAAGTTGGCGAGATTGTCCTTCTTGTTGAATGAAGTGTTCTCATTCCATGTGACATCTGCATCGTAATTCACTGACGCTAGTAACGATGCCGCCTCGCTAGCGGATAGCGGACCCGACGCCACAACCACGATGGGTCCAGTTCGCTTGGTAAAAATCCGACCTGCGTCCCCAGGAGATGCGCCATCTGTCTTCGGTTGAGTGCCCGTCTGGGTGGCCGCATCAATCCGTCGCAAGTGTTCGGCGGCGATCTGTGGCGTCGGATAGGAAATCAGCATCAACGCTGCCTGTCCACCCGAGCTGTTGTAGTTGCCTAGCACAACTTCCGGGCCGGCTGCGAAGTCCACTAAAGCCGCTGGAAGGGGCGCGTTGATCTTCTCCAGGCCAACACCACCGACAACGTATTTCGCCGAATTTTTGACATAGGACTGGGCTGGCAGATAAGCCGGCAGACCGGGAAGATTCCGGGTGTTGCCTGGGGGCAACGGCAGAACGCTGGCTAACTCCCGTAGCTCGGCAGCCGACATTGCGGTCAGCTTGCCAAAATCCGCGTCAACCAAAATGTTTCCTCGATAAAAGAGCACGCGTTCATTCAAAGCTGCCCCTTGATCGCCTATCTTCTCGGTCAGCATCTGTGGCATTTTGTAAAAGGTGAATGCCCCGTACGCACCGCTGGTGTCGCCGAAGCGCGCTGCCTTTAAACGAACCTTGCGACCGTCATCGCGAGTGTAAGTAGCGGTCGCCAAGTCGGTGAAGCCGTACTCCTTGAGCAGAGCAGAGTTCACGGAATCAGCCTGGGTGGGATCCTTACTCGTCTGGGCAGAACCGGCCATCTGCCATCCCCCGAACTGCTTGGGAAGAAGGGGAGAGGCCGACGAGTCCAAGCCGAAAGTGAGGCTGGACAAAACCAAAAAAGAACCCAAGATTGGAGTGAGTAGCTTCATCAAGACACACTGAATCCAACAATTCCCACACAATTAGACTACAGAGCTGCGGAGAAAGTTTCCAGGGCAACACAATGGAATGTCTTAAATGGCAGGGTTCTACTACTAACTCACTGGCTCGTAACTTTTTCAATGCGGCTGGCAACCTTCACCCCGCTCAATCCGCTCACGTACTTGGAAATGCCGCGGTAGAGCGATTCGGCAATGCGCTGGCGATATTCAGACGTTCTCAACCGGTGTTCGTCACCCGGGTTACTGACGAAGGAAATCTCCGCCAGAATCGAGGGCATGTTCGCCCCGATGAGCACAATGAACGGCGCTTTCCGCACACCCCGATCGCGGATGCCCGGACTCTTTGCCGCCAATCCGCTGTGCAGAGCGCGCTGCACGTCCGAAGCAAACTCGCGCGATTCTTCAATCTTTTCTTTGAGCGCGATCTTCTTCACTAAATCCTGCAATTCGTGAATCGACTTCTCCGACACCGCATTTTCCCGCGCCGCCACTTCCAGCGCATCCCTGGATGAAGTGAAGTTCAGGTAATAGGTTTCCACTCCACGCGCGTCGGGATCATCGCTCGCATTGGCATGGATGGAAACGAACAGGTCTGCCTGCTCCTGATTCGCAATAGCAGTTCTGGTCTCGAGGGGGATGAAAGTGTCATCCTTGCGCGTATACGCCACCTCAGCTCCGAGGCGGGTTTCAAGCATCTTGCCCAGGCGGCGGCTGACTTCGAGTACCAATTCTTTCTCCAGTAAGCGGTGAGGACCTATGGTGCCCGTGTCGTGTCCCCCATGACCGGGATCGATCACAATCTTGCCGAATTTCAAGCCCAGGGCGCGAATCAGGGAACGATCGCCAGCCGCGTTCGGCTGTGCTTCGTGGACATCGACTTCCGAAGCTGACGCTCTGCGAGTGTTCTTCAACGCTGACGGGGCTGGTGCCTTACTCTTTGCTTTCGCGGCCGGCTTGATTTCTGGCTGATCCACGATTGCCGCAGAGTCGTCTTCATCGTCGGCCTCAACGATCTTCCTCTTCGGAGCGGCGGTGCCAGTGACCACTGTCGACTGGTTCTCCTGTTCGCTCTTTTGACTCGCGGCCTCCTGCTTAGGCACCGCATGCTCGGCATCGGACCCGGCTACGCAAGAGGACGACGGATCTTGGGTGTCGCAACGTTTCAGTGCTGCGATTTGCGTCTTCCTCAACGAGAGAGTTTTCGCGCCTGAAATTGCTTCCGCCTTGGTTTTTATACCCACCGCTGCGCGCCGAACATTATTACCGTGGACATCGATGATCAGCCGCGTCGGGTTCGGCAGAAGAAAGGCATCGTAATCCGACAAGTCCTCCACTTCGAGAACTACCCGGGTCTTTCCGCGCTGAAACTGTGCGATGCGAATTTTCTTAAGAAGACCATCGTCCACATCGAAAGTCTTGCCTACCAGCGTGGAAGCGAGCTTGGTATCGAGTAAATCGAAGAAAATGCGATTCGGACGATTGATGCGCTGCGACTCGAACTTAATGTCCTGCTCTAGATCGATCGCTACCCGTGTATAGTCAGGGGTTGACCAGTGCCGGATTCCGGTAACCCGCGCCAGCTTGACGCTAGTTGGGTCAGCGCTGCCGGCCTCTTCGTCATTATCTTCTTTACCTGACTGTCCCTTGGCAGAATCGCTATCCCCATCGCTCGAATCTTTGTCGCCCTTATCCTCGTGCGATTTCAGCGACGCATTCTGCACCGGCTCACTCAATTCCCGCCGTGCCTGCTCCGCCAAACGATGTTTTGGATAGCGTCGCAGGAACTCCTGGAACGACAAGCGTGCCCGGGCGGCATCTGCTAGATCATCTTTGTAAATTTCACCAATCGTGAAGAGGGCGTCGAAGCGGTACTTGCTGCCGGGATACTCGCGCCGGAGGAATTGATACTGACGGATGGAAGAACGCAGAATGCCGTTGTCGCCAAAGCAGCGGCCCATCTCCACCATAAGTTCGGCTACGGCAACTACGCTGGGATCCGCCTTGGTGGAAATCGGGGCCCCATAGTAGATCCCGCGATAAGCCTCAATTACCTTTTCGTACTCACGCCGGGTTCGATCCTTGGCTGGGCGGCCATTCAGCGCCTCGCGCATTTTGCCGGCGCTCACGAATCGGGTCTGCGCCCACGCCTCTGACCGATGAGCATTGGCATCTGCTGGAAATGCGAAAAGCGCCAGCCAGACTAGAGCCGCAGCCCAGCGCATCGCGGGATGGCTTCGATCCAAATTATTCAATTGGCTGGCCCGTAATCGCGTCGTTCAAATTACCAATGGCAAGAGGACGCTCATCAGTCCGTGTTGCTGATGTACAGAACGCCTCGGTCATCTCTCTTCACTCGCACCGGAGCACGCACCGGACTGCCCAGAATGCGGCCATCCCGTGTATCGCCATAGTAAAGCTGGGTGATCCGCTTTACGTAATTGCGTGTCTCTGCAAAGTGTGGCACGCCAGCACTGCAAGCCACCGCGCCCGCTCCAGCGTTGTATGCCGCAAGACTCAAGCTGACGTCACCGCCGTAATTCTCCATCAGCATTTTCAGGTGACGAACTCCGGCATCCACATTCTGCTCCGGATCGAAGGGATTTGTGACCTTCAACTGCCGTGCGGTTTGCGGCATCAGCTGCATCAGCCCCATCGCGCCCTTGCGGGAGACCGCGTTGGGGTTGAAGTTGGATTCCACTTTGATCACCGCACGCACCAGGCTGGGATCCACGTTATGGCGCGAGGCCGCCTGATCGATTGCCGCTTCGATCTCCCGCTCGCTGAAGGCTCTTCCACGGACGAAGTTGGAAACGTGCGCCGAGCCGGAACCCTGGCCCAGATACTGGTTCACTTCGGCAGCCGCTGATTGAGCCGCGCGGACGTTGGCCGCCCGTACTGTTTTCCAGCGGTGTTCCGTCGCGCTCCAATACGCCAGCGAACTGCGCCGCCCTAAAGCAGCCGGGGTGCGCTTGGAGGGCATGATCTGTATCGAGTCATTCACGTAGATCTTGCGGCCACTGTCGTCGGTGGTCGGAGTAATTACGGTTGCAGCACTGCGAGCGCCAGGCTCTGCCTGAACATATGGCGTAGTGATAGAAAGGAAGGTCGCGATTACGGGACTAGCCATCAGGGCGAGTTTCAGGTTTTTTCGCATAGCCGGGTGCCATTCGACGCGGGCGCAGGAATACACCTACGCCTCCTACCCGGAACCTGACGGAGAAAAACCCTAACCAGAGTGACTAGATTATAAGGCTGCGCCTGCTGGGGGAGCAATCTATCCGAAGGGCTATCGAACCACCGAAGTAATCCTCGTAAGTCATTGGAATATATGACTTTCTTGTTATAGGTTACCTGAAACCGGACAGGCTGCGGGCTGCGGGGCGTGACTGGGCTCGCACGTTGCCGATCGTCTGACTATCGCCTTCTTCGATCCCTGTAGTACGCTGCCTTTTCGCTCCATGAATGACCTAACCCCTCCGCGCGAGAACCCCGATTCGCTGATGCTGTTCGGCTTCTGGTATCGCGCCTTGCCCGCTCAGGATATTGGCAACAATCAATTAAAAAAGGCAATGCTTCTGGAGATCCCATTAGTTGTGGGCCGCGACCGCCATGGGCACCCTTTCGCCTTGCAGGACGCTTGTCCGCATCGCGGGATGCCGCTTTCGTATGGCCGGTTTGACGGGCAACAATTGGAATGCAGTTATCACGGGTGGACCTTTGACGCCCACACCGGCCAATGCCAGCTCATTCCGTCGCTCACCGGAGATCAACCGCTGAAGGTTGACCGTATCTACGCCGGCAATTTCGCCTGCGAGGAGCATGATAACTACGTATGGGTGTTCGTCCCCGAACTTCCGCCAGCCGGTTCAGGTTTCACCAAAGCGGCGGCACCGCCGGTTCCTCTGCCCCGTGTTCCGACGTTCAGCGACCAGTACAAGATTGCGCATCTTTCCGCCGACCTGCCTTGCAGCGTGGACCACGGCATCATCGGCTTGATGGATCCAGCTCACGGCCCCTTTGTCCATCAGGCATGGTGGTGGCGGAGTCGCGATAGCATTCATGAGAAACAGAAAAAGTTCGAACCGATCCCCAACGGCTTCCGCATGAGCACCCACACACCCAGCTCAAACAGTGCGCCCTACAAGTTGCTCCGCCTTTGTGCCAACGCTGACTCAATCACGACGACGATCGATTTTGTTCTTCCCAACCTTCGCGTTGAGACCATTTGCGCGGGCAAGTATTGGTTTTCCAGCCTCACTACGCTCACGCCAATCACCCGCGACCACTGCCGCATTGACGTAGTCGCTGCCTGGAACCTCTTCCGATGGTTGCCCTTTGGTTCTAGCCTGCTGAAGTTCGTCTTCGCCAAATTTGTCGAGCAAGATAGGCAGACTATGGAGAGACAATCCGAGGGCTTGAAACACAATCCGCACCTGATGCTGATCGACGATGCCGACCGCCCCGCCAAATGGTATTTCGCCCTGAAGGCAGCCCATCTGGAAGCTCGCCGAAGCGGAGGCGAAATGCGCCATCCCATGACCTCGCCAGTTACGCTGAAGTGGCGAAGCTAGAGCGCGATCGCCTTGCCAACGAAGTTTGTGACCAAGAACTGAGAACCAAGAACCAAAAACTAAAACAAGAAACCGAAATTCATAAATTGGAGATCCAAAATCGAAAGTCGTACCTCGCATCACTCTCCGACCAGCCATTCCAACGCCTCTTCCCGGGTTTTAAAAGTCGGCAGCTCGCGTTGCGAGAAACTCTTGATGTTCTCGTAGAACACCTTGGGCAAACTTTCCGTTCCCACCCAAGCCGACCGCTTCAGATGAGGCCGATCGAAAACCGTGCCCTTTTTCAGAATGGTGATGGCCTCTCGATCAAACTCTGCCCCGGTGAAGTCCGCCAGCAGTAGCACCGACCCTTTTGGTTGGGCGGTCACAAATGAAGGCACCAGCGTGGAAATCTTTTTCAATTCGGCAACCTTGCAATGGGAGAGGTCCACGAGCAAGATTCGCTTGCCCTGATGGCTGATGAACCGTATGCGGTCATCCATCACGCACCTCCCCAATCAACCGAAGCTTCCAAAAATCACTTCAACAACGCGTCCACAATGTCGTACACGCCCGCGAGCGCCGCATCCAGAGCCTCGGGATTCTTTCCACCCGCTTCCGCCATATCTGGACGTCCGCCGCCCGACCCGCCAACCTTCTGCGCCACCGGACCAATCACTTTACCCGCCTGCACCCGACTGGTCAGATCTTTCGTGACGCCCACGATGAGCGCGACTCTGCCGTCGGATGCCGAGCCTAGAACCACTACGCCGGATCCTAGCTTGTCGCGCAGTTGGTCCACCAGCGTACGCATCTGAACCCGCTCCAGATTATCTACGCGATGCGCCAGGACTTTCACCCCGCGCACATCCTTCACATTTTCATTCGCCGACGCTACGGTAGATGACGCCGACTTCATGCGTGCCTGATCCAGCTCCCGCTGCAGCCGCTTGATCTCGGCATCGCGCTTATCGATTTCGAGTTTCAACGCTTCCGCCGGAGAGTCCGCTTCACCCCGGCTCGCCAGGCTGGCAACAACGCCTTCGAGCCGGTGGTCTTCCTGAAAATGATGTAACGATCCCTCTCCAGTCACCGCCTCAATCCGTCGTACTCCAGAAGACACGCTGCCTTCTTTCAGAACTTTGATCAAGCCGATCTCGCCTGTAGCGCCGGTGTGGGTTCCGCCGCAGAGTTCCGTCGAGAAGTCGCCGATCTTGATGACGCGCACTTTGTCTCCATACTTCTCGCCGAACAGCGCCATGGCCTTGTACTCATTGATAGCCACATCAATCGGCACATTCTCGATCACTTCCACTTTCTCATTGCGCAAGACTTCCTTGTTGATCAAATCTTCGATGTCCTGCAACTCCTCGTCTTCCACGCCGGTGAAATGCGAAAAATCAAACCGCAGATGATTAGGCGCCACCAGAGACCCCGCCTGTTTCACATGCGTACCCAGAACTTCGCGTAACCCCGCATGCAGCAGATGTGTAGCCGTGTGATTGCGCATTGTAGACTGCCGGATATCAGTATTGACGACTGCATCCACCTTGTCGCCCACGCGAATTGCCTGCTTGGCGATGACTTGATGGGCACGCACCCCCTGGATCGGCGAATAGCATCCCTTCACTTCGGCTACGACGGTGTTGTGATCATCGCTGTAGAGCCATCCCCGGTCGCCTACTTGTCCGCCGGATTCGGCATAAAACGGGGTGTGATCAAGGATTATTTCGCCTTCTTCGCTCGGCTTGAGTTCTTGCGTGCCTTGGCCCTTGCTGATGATGGCTAAGACTTCACAGTTTTCGGAACGAGTCTGACGGTAGCCTTCGAAGTCGGATTTCGGAAGTTGCTGGTACGCAGGATTGGCAGTCTGCTTCGCCGCGCCTTTCCAGGAAGCGCGAGCGCGATCCCTTTGCTCCGCCATGGCACGATCGAAGCCCGCCTGATCGAAATTCAACCCGGCATCGCGCACGGCATCCTGGATGAAGTCAAGTGGCAGACCAAAAGTGTCGTAGAGCTTGAATGCCTTTTCACCCGAATAAGAACTCGGACCTTTTCCGGGATCGGGGTGCCCTTCGAACATCGCGACACTGCGGCGAACGCGATCCGGCTTCCCAGACTCGGTCACCTCATTGCGTAGATGCTCTGCCCCCTCGTCAAATCGACGAGAGGCATACTCAATTTCTTCAAGATCGCCTGCCAACCTTTCAAGACCAATTTCCATAGTGTGATGAAACCTTCGTTCCTCCTCCGCAACGACCCGAATTACTTGCCCAGTAGCCGTTAGTTCCGGATACACGTCACACATCATCTTTTGAACTAGAATTACCATTTCCGTGAGCACAATCGGCCTCTTTTGGCCCAGCAACCAAGCGTGTCGCATTGCGCGACGCATGATCTTCCGCAGGACGTATCCGCGCCCTTCGTTTGAAGGCAGAACTCCATCTGCAATAAGAAAGGCAGTCGCGCGTGCATGATCCGCTATTACGCGAAGAGAGGCCGCCGATTTCGATGTACCGGTCGAGGGCGCTGCCGAGCTTCGCTCGGGCTGGACCGGCGAGTCGCCTGTCCCTACGTGGCCGGCGGCAGTTCCAGTCAACTCCGCTGCCCGCTTAATCAAGGGCACGAATAAATCCGTCTCATAATTCGAAATCTTCCCCTGCAGCACGGCCGCCAGCCGTTCCAACCCCGCCCCAGTATCAATCGACGGCTTGGGCAAGGGATTCAGCTTCCCCGAAGCGTCACGGTCGAACTGCATGAAGACCAAATTCCAAATCTCCACGTAGCGCCCGCATTCGCAGCCAAACTTGCAGTCGGTATGGCCCTGATCCGACGCCGCCGGTCCCATGTCGTAATGAATCTCGCTGGAAGGACCACAAGGCCCGGTATCGCCCATCTGCCAGAAGTTATCCTTGGCGCCGAACTCGAAGATGCGATCCTTGGACACACCTCGCGCGATCCACAAGTCATAAGCCTCCGAATCGCGCGGAACGCCGCCCTCGCCCTTGAAAATGGTCACAAACAATTTGTCTTTGGGAATCCCAAACCACTTTTCTGAAGTGATCAGTTCCCAGGCAAACGCAATCGCATCTTTCTTGAAGTAGTCTCCAAAGCTGAAATTCCCCAGCATCTCGAAAAATGTGTGATGCCGGTTGGTGAATCCCACATTTTCCAGATCATTATGCTTTCCGCCCGCCCGCACACATTTTTGCGACGAAGTCGCCCGCGAATAGTCGCGCTTTTCCAGTCCCAGAAAGACATCCTTGAACTGGTTCATCCCCGCATTGGTGAAGAGCAGCGTAGGATCGTTCGCCGGGGCGAGCGACGAGGAGTGGACCTCTTTATGCCCATGCTGGAGGAAGTAGTCCAGAAACTTACGGCGAATTTGTGACCCTGTCAGCATTTTGGAGTAATTACAAGATTTGATTCTAAACCACCGCAGGAGAAGGCGAGGCGTTCGACCAGCCAGCCGATTTTTCTCTGTGAACCTCTGCGCCCTCTGTGGTTCAATCCGGAATTTCGTTTTCTAACTCGCTCAAGGTTGCCTCATCCACATCCCACTTCTTAAGAATGATAAAGATAGTCTTAAACGCAAAGCCAGCTCGCAGCAACTGCCGGAAAACGCGTGCCGCCTGTTTCTGATCCTTGGGCTTTACCAGACGTTTACGCCGCAGATATTCTCGCGCCTGTTTCTCGTCGTTCACCTCATCGTAGGTATCCGCGACCGCCTTCTCGATCACTTCACCGTGGATGCCCTTGGTCTTCAAATCGGTAATTACCCGCATGCGCCCGAATCTCTCATTGTCCCGGCGAAAGGACGAGTACGCTGCCGCATACTTGGCGTCATTGAGGTATCCCCGATCCTTTAGCCGGCGAATCACCAGTTCAATTAAGGTTTGCCCGTTTTCGGTTTCAGCTTCCACCTTCCTCCGCAACAGACGCTTCAGTTCCGCCGTCGACTGCATACGCCGTCCTAACGCGCCAACGGCGTACTGATACAACTCATCTTCGGATTCGGTTTTTCGCGGTCGTGGAAATGACATGCGGCTAGCTAGCTTAATTTTGAAGACCGAGATCGGGTGATGCCCGCACAGCTAGTCTGGACCTTCCGGCTGCCGCGGGCAAGGCCTTCCATTAGTTTGATTGGTCTTAAAAACAAAAAGGGCGCGTCATGGACGCGCCCAATTTAGGAGCCCTAACCTTCAGCGACCGGCGCCAAAGCCCGTGGATTGCATGGCGTTCCGCGAAATGTCGCTGGTGGACGAAATACCCTGCATACGCAGCTTGAAGTCGTCTGCATTGGACGCATTTTCCAGCGCCGTTTCGTAGTTGATCAAACCAGCCTGGAAAAGGTCCCACAATGACTGATCGAAGGTCTGCATACCGTACTGCGAAGTGCCCGCTGAAATAGCATCCCGCACCGAGCGCGTCTTCTCCGGCACCAGAATGCATTCCCGGATGTACGCCGTGTTAATCATCACTTCCACCGCGGGTACACGGCCGTCGCCGTCGCAACGCTTCACCAGGCGTTGACTAACGACTGCGCGCAGCACTGCCGCAAGCTGCAAGCGAATCTGCTTCTGCTCCGGCGGGGGAAATACCGCAATAATACGGTTAATGGTTTCCACCGCATCCAAAGTATGTAAAGTCGAGAAGACCATGTGGCCGGTCTCGGCCGCGTGTACGGCCGTGCCGATGGTTTCGATATCACGCATTTCGCCGACCAGAATCACGTCAGGATCCTGACGCAGCGAAGCTCGCAACGCCGAGGAGAAGGACGGCGTATCGACTTCCACCTCGCGTTGGTTCACGTACCCTTTCTTGTCGCGATGCAGAAATTCGATTGGGTCCTCGATGGTAATGATGTGTTCCGCACGGGTTGAATTGATCCGATCCACCATGGCTGCCAGGGTGGTTGATTTACCGGAGCCAGTCACTCCGGTGACCAGCACCAGCCCGCGTGGCATGTCGCAGATCTGCTCCACCACTTTGGGCAAATAGAGTTCGTCGAGTCCTCGGATCTTGGTTGGAATCACGCGCAGCACTAGTCCTACGTTGCCGCGCTGCTGGAAGACGTTCACACGGAATCGACCCAGTCCGGCGACACCGTAAGCCATGTCGATTTCCGTAGTTTCTTTAAACTTCTGCTTCTGCCGCGCCGACATCATGCTGAAGGCCATGGTTAGCATGTCCTCGGCGCTGACCCGCGCTTGATCGGTCAGCGGAACCAGTTCGCCATCGACGCGCAAATGTGGATAGTTGCCGACCTTGAGGTGCAAATCGGAAGCGCGCCGCTCCATGGCGATGCGAAGTAGATCATCGATATTCATTCGAGGGTTCCCCTGCGATCATCCCGTATCATCCTCCGAAACGTCACCTTGCCCAAGATGACCTAAGTAATGGAACAGTGGAGCGCCAACGACTTGGTTATGGCCTTCGGACATCCCAAAGAAAGACTTGATTGACTTAGTCATATGACTTAGTCTATTTTTAAGGATATGGAAGTAAATATTCACGAAGCCAAGACCCACCTATCCCGCCTCTTGCAAAAGGTGGCAGAGGGTGAGGAAGTCACTATCGCGCGCGCGGGCGTGCCGGTAGCACGACTAGTCCCTGTCGAGGTCAAAAAAAATGTTCGTCCTCTGGGATTCGCTCGTGGCGAGATATGGGTGGCGGACGATTTTGATGCCCCATTGCCAGACGATCTTCTGGCAGCATTCGAAGGTGACCTTGAAGGCACAGGGGCCGCGCGGCGCAAGCGAAAACGCAAATGAAGTATTTGGTTGATACGGTGGTGTGGCTGTGGAGTCTGGACTCAGTGGAGCGCTTGGGTAGGGAAGGCCGCGAGATTCTGGAAAACGGGCGGGAAGAGATTTACCTTTCGGCTGCTAGTTGCTGGGAACTGAGCATTAAAATGCGGCTGGGTAAGCTGAATTTCCCCGGCCCCCCCGCACACTACGTGCCGAAATTCATGGCCAAGCAGGGTCTCCGTCCGCTTCCAGTGACCCACAGCCATGCCGCAAAGGTTTACGACCTTCCTGCGCACCACCATGACCCTTTTGACCGGCTGCTTATTGCTCAGTCAGTGATCGAAGAGATGGTGATCCTCACCAGCGATCGTGCCTTCGAGAAATACCCGGTCCAGTTGGTTTGGTGCGGCTGAAAAAATCAAAGCCTGGAAGTACGTGCGACTACGCGCTTCCGTTCAGGCCTGCATGTCATGATCAAACGCTGACTGGCTGCTTGGTTCCGACCGGCACCGCGGTCAGCCAACCAAATCGGTCAGTTTTCTCGCCGCGAATAATGGCATAGAACTCTTTCTGGATCGCCCGTGTAATGGGACCTACCACGCCCTTGCCGACGCTGATCTTATCCACCGAACGAATTGCAGTGACTTCCGCCGCCGTACCTGTGAAGAAAGCTTCGTCGGCGATATACAGCATTTCGCGTGGGATCACCTGTTCGACCACCGGAATGCCCAGGTCACGGGCAATCTGCATCACCGAATCGCGAGTGATTCCCGGCAACACCGAGTTTCCCAGTGGTGCGGTTTGCAGGGTACCGTTACGAACTACGAAAATATTCTCGCCTGAGCCTTCGCTCACGTAGCCGTTGGTGTCCAGTGCAATGCCCTCGACGTAGCCATTGACGATGGCTTCCATCTTGATCAGCTGCGAATTCATGTAGTTCGCGCCCGATTTAGCGATCGCTGGCAGGGTGTTGGGCGCCAGCCGCGTCCAGGACGAAACGCAGACGTCTACGCCATGCTCGGCATCACTGCTTAGATATTTCCCCCAAGGATAGTTGCAGATGTAGACCTCGGTAGGCGAATTGAACGGATTGACGCCTGCCTCGCCATAACCGCGCAGTATGATCGGCCGGATATAGCAGGGCCACACACCGTTGTTTCTCACCACGTCGACTACAGCAGAAACCAGCTCATCCCGTGTGTAGTCCACGTCAATGCGATAGATTTTAGCGGAGTCCAGCAAACGCTGCATATGCTCGCTAGCGCGGAAAATCGCCGGCCCCTTGGGAAGCGAGTAGCAGCGCACCCCCTCAAATACTGAGGAGCCGTAATTCACTACGTGCGACATGACGTGCAATTGCGCTTCGTCCCAGGGGATGAGCTTGCCGTTGTGCCAGATTTTTTCCGTCTTCTGAATCGCCATGCGGACTCCTTAGGAAGATTGATTCATCGGTGCGACTGAGGGATGCGATTTCTTCTGCTAAGTTTGTTTTCGTCGGCAACCCTGCAAGTTTTAGAGCGCCCTTCGAAAACCTGCCGGGCAGGCAAAGCAGATGAATTAACGCAATTATAGCTGAGGCAACTTAGGGCACGCGGAGCGTTTACCGGGCGCTCGAATGCGGTCACTTGTTCAATCTATTGTGATGACAACGCAGGTTTAGGCGTTAGTTCAGCATGAGTCGTTCCAGGCAATTCATCCCCTCGGAAGTACTTTCCCTTGACCACTTGCATCTCCGGCATGGCTGCATAAGGTTTGCTGTAGTCATTACTCGCATTCCAGAAGAGAAATCCAATGCCACCTTTGTTTTTAGCCGTCAATACCTGAACTTCGATATATTTCGGCGAATAGGTCTTGGTTCTCCAGCGAAAAGCCTGCAGCCAGGGACGAATTACCACGCCGCTGCCTTGGGTGATCTTCTCAAAGCGCTCCACCGACTCGCCGATGAAATGTTCAGGCGCATCGCCGGGGTGTGCGATCCCGTCCATCCCGAAGAAATGTGAAGGGTAGATCATGGGTGAGAGGACGTCGCAATACTTGGCCATCCCGACGATATCCTGCCCCGTGTGGGCCAGGTCCACCGGCCGCTGCCATGCCATGATGCCGAACACATCAAGCGACAACAGCACACCGGTGGGACGTAGCTCGGCATAGGCATGTTTCAGGAAGTCAGTAATCACATCAGTTCTGTGCCATTCAGGATGCTGGGTTTGGAATACAAAGCCGGCATCCTTTTGGTCGCCTTCGGCAGGGAATCGGACGTAATCGAACTGGATCTCATCTGCACCTGACTCGGCCGCCTTCTTGGCCAGGGCGATGTCATACTCCTGCACCTTGGGCTGGGAAGGATCAGTCCACACCAGCTTGCCATTTTCGCGCCAGGCTTGCCCCGAGCGCTTTGACTTCACTGCCAGCTCCGGATGGGTAACTACCAGGCGCTCATCGCGGAAAATGGCGACCCGGGCAATGGCATGCATACCCTGGGAATGCAGAAAACGGGTGAACTTGGGCAGGTCATGAATAGGCGCACGATGCGACCCCGCCAGAGGATGGTCAAACGCTATATTGATGGACCCGTCGCTGTCCTTCACATCGAAGACCACCGCGTTGCCCCCCAGCTCGCGCCAGCGCCGGATAATACGCAATCCGCGGTCGCTTGCCGCCATCACTCCGGTCAGATATACCGCGCGCACTTCAAAGTCGCGGGCCACCGGAATGGCTCTTTCCACGATCGGCGCGTCCAGGATTCCAGGAATGACTACTTGCTGCCCGGTTTTCAGAAACACCGTACGTGGCTCTCCATTTGACATGCGGATAGCTTCAGCCAACGCACCAGAAGTCAGGTATGAAGTCTGAGACAGATATCGATGTGCGACTGAAGTAATACTGTCCCCACGCTTCGCCACATACAGTTGACTGCCCGGAGGCGCAACAACCAGCGCCGCACTATCGGGAGCTTGCGGGCTACCCGGCGTGGGAGTTTTGGAGGTGCGAATGAATTGTGTTGCCTGCGCAACTTGCGCAGCAGCAGATGACTCGGCTGAGCTTCGCCACATTGCGAAGCCCAAGAAAAAGAAGATCAAAACCGTCACTAGAATTGAGCCGGAACGCCGCAAGTTTTTCTCCATGAACGAGATGTTCCGATTATGCTAGCCGGGTCGAAACTCAGATGCCAGTTACGTCCGTCCAGTCCCGAGCGGTTGGATTCTACCTTGGTTCGCCGCTAGGAATGCTCCTGGGTGCGCAAACAATTTCCGTTTACACGATTTCACCTCGGAATGTAAGTGTCTCTCTTTTCACGCTATCGGCATCTAAGCCTTGCAGGAAAGAAGGAATGGGCAGTTCGCACAAGGATGGCGAGTCACTTGCACTAAGGCACGATGGCTGGCAACAGCAAATGACAAAATTTGTCAGCCCCCGGGGAAAAAGTTGGACGCGCTCTCCCAGGAAGCAATGAAGGCCCAAGAAAGGGAAAGAAGGGCCAGACCCTATGAAAACCATGCTGAGCACCGTGCTTGACCCCACCCGTCGTAGCAACGATGCCCGAGACTTTGAGAGTGCATTGCGACGCAAGATCGTCGGCCAGGACCAGGCCGTCGAGAAAGTCGCCGAGATTTATCAGATGTTCCTGGCCGGCCTTAATCCGCCTGGACGTCCAGTAGGCAACCTGCTGTTCCTGGGGCCCACCGGATCAGGAAAAACCCGTGTCGTGGAAGCCATGGCCGAGTCGTTATTCGGCGATCCGCACGCCTGTATCAAGATTGATTGTGCCGAGTTTCAGCATTCGCACGAAATCGCCAAATTGATCGGCTCGCCTCCGGGATATCTCGGACACCGCGAGACTCACCCGCTGCTCACCCAGGAAGCGCTCAACCAGTGGCATACCGAAAAGCTAAAACTCTCGATCCTTCTGTTTGACGAAATTGAGAAAGCTTCCGACGCGCTCTGGCAATTACTGCTCGGCATCCTGGATAAAGCTACCTTGACCCTGGGCGATAACCGGCGGGTAGATCTGTCGCAGTGCATCATCATCATGACGTCGAACCTGGGCGCCTGCGAGATGAGTAACCTGGTCGACGGCGGACTTGGTTTCGCGCATAAACCCACGGAAGTGGATGCCAGCCTGGATGAGAAAATTGATCGCACCGCGATCGAAGCGGCTCGACGGAAATTCACTCCTGAGTTCATGAACCGCATCGACAAAGCGGTGGTGTTCAAGACTCTGCGTCCCGAGCACCTGGAACAGATTCTGGAAATCGAGTTGGGCATGGTGCAGCAACGTATCCTCATGGCAACTGCCGCCAATCAATTCGTGTTTAGCTGCACCGCGAAAGTGAAGACTTTCCTCTTGCACGAAGGCACGGATCCGAAATATGGTGCGCGGCACTTGAAACGTGCCATTGAGCGCCACGTAGTCTTCCAACTGGCAAACCTTGTGGCTACATCACAGGTAAGGTTGGGAGATTTTATTCGCATCGATTTGAGCCCCGAAGGCCGTCTCACATTCGTGAAAGAAGCCGAGAACGCAATGGTTCCCATGCTTCTGGAACGTTATGGAGCCGCTGCCGGAGCGCCTCCCATGGCCCGCGCCGCCCGCACCGCCGCCAATCGCCGCGAGTTTGGTGCAACCGGGACCCTGGACAAGTAACCCTTACGCGCACTTAGTGTTACCTGGCGCCGGGAAACCGGCGCTTTTCTTTTTCCTGCTTCCATATCCTGAAGCTACGGGCAGAGCTCAAACCGGTAATTGCATCTAATTAAGTGAAGTCCAGGCCCTGATTTCCGATGATTGAATATGTGGGTGGGGCACCGATGTCGGTCGCGTGCCCAAAAGCAGCAGTCGACGGCATTGGGAGGATTTATGAGAACTAATATAGGAAGAATACGTTTTTTTACGGTTTTGCTGGTGTTAAGTCTGGCTTCGCCACAACTGTCCGAGGCCCGCGTTCAGCCGTCTCACGGCTTTGACATGTTTTCCGCGCAGGAAGAAGTTCAAGCCGGGCAGCAGGCCGCGCAACAGGCCACCAAACAGCTTCCCGTACTACCTGACTCTGACCCAGTCACCCGTTATGTCCAGCGTCTGGGCAAGGAACTATCTTCCCACGCTCCGGGAGAAAAGTGGCCATTTACCTTTCACGTGGTCAATCAAAAAGAGATCAATGCCTTCGCTCTTCCTGGCGGCCCTGTGTACATCAACGTCGGAACCATCCAGGCGGCAGATACTGAAGGTCAGCTAGCCGGAGTCATGGCGCACGAAATTTCTCACGTGGTACAGCGTCACGGTACCAGGTCCGCCAGCAAGCAGATGGCAGCTCAGCTACCACTGGCCCTGCTCGGCGGAATCATGGGCCGCGGCGCCCTGTCGCAGGCCGCGCAACTCGGAATCTCCTTCGGTGTGGGCTCCTATTTCCTTAAGAATTCACGTCAGGCGGAGACCGAAGCCGATCTCCTGGGCACTGACATCATGTATGACACCGGTTTCGATCCTCACGCCATGTCTCAATTTTTTCAAAAATTGGAGGCGCAGGGCGGATCCCGCGGCCCGCAGTTCCTCAGCGATCACCCCAATCCCGGTAATCGAGCCCAATTGGTGTCTCAGGAAGTTTCCACCTTGGCGCCGAAGCAATTTCGTGGCGACAGTGCCGAGTTTCGCACCATCAAGCAGCGTGTATCTGGGATGAAGCCGCTCACCGCGCAGCAGATTGCTGCTCAACCGCGACCGGGTGCAAGCTCGGGCTCAAGCTCAAACGGAGTCAGCGGCAGCGATATCTCTCCCAGCGGCAATATGCGCAACTTCAGCCACAGCACATATTCCATTTCTTACCCTGACAACTGGCAGGTATTCGGCGATCAAAACTCCGCTGTGACCATCGCCCCGCAAAGCGGAGTTTCACAGAACGCAGTTGCGTACGGCGTCATGATTAACGACTATCAGCCGGAAGATCCGAATGCCACAGTCGATCAGGCTACACACGATCTACTTTCGTCCCTGCGTCAATCGAATCCCGATCTGCGCCAGATCGGTCACGATGAAAACATTCGAGTAGGCGGGGTTTCCGGAAAATCGGTAGATTTAATTGGAACATCGCCCTTACAGGATCAGAGTGGTCGCGCCGTCCAGGAGCGGGATTGGCTGGTCACATTGAAACGCCGCGATGGATCCCTTGTCTATATGGTTTTCATCGCGCCTGACAGAGATTTCGGATCGCTGCGGGCAAGCTTCGAGCAGATGCTACGCTCGTTGCGATTGCGTTGAAAGTGGCCAGTGGCTCAGTGGCCAGAAAATGCTTGCCCAAAAGCCTTACGTCCCCAGACTGAGAACCGGGAACTTATCACTACGAACTGATAGTCAATCACTGATCACTGGCTCATCCCCCTTGCTTCAACTCGGTTAACACCTGCCTGGCAATCTCCTTCAAAGTATCGAATACACCGACACCTTGAAAGGCAATTGCTTCGATCATCGGTTCATTTTTCCGGCGAAGCTCCTTGGCCAGGGTTTCGGCGGGCAGGATCTTGGGCAAGTCCCGCTTGTTGAGTTGAAGCACGTAGGGAATTTTCTGAAAATCGTAGCCATGTTCTTTCAGATTATCCATCAGGTTGTCCAGCGCTTCGACGTTGGCGTCCATGCGATCCTGCTGGGAATCGGCGACGAACACAATGCCATCCACTCCGCGCAGGATCAGCTTGCGGCTGGCGTCATAGAACACCTGACCGGGAACCGTGTAGAGGTGGATTCGAGTCTTGAAACCGCGGACCGATCCCAGGTCCAGCGGCAGAAAATCAAAGAACAACGTACGTTCAGTTTCCGTCGCCAGGGAGATCATCTTCCCCTTCTGCTGCTCAGCCGTCTTTTGATAGATGCACTGCAGATTCGTGGTCTTGCCGCCGAGCCCGGCGCCGTAATACACGATTTTGCAATTGATCTCGCGGGCTGCGAAGTTGATGAAACTCAAGACTTTCCTCAAGACCTGCGGCGAGCGTTCGGGTGCACGCGAACGACTCCGCCTGAAAATTTGGCTTGGTGCTGCTGGTTTTATACCACACGGCCCCGCACTGCCGGCAGGTTACCGCGGTTACTAAGGGAGGCACCATCCTGCATGATTACACGCCGAAACGCGACTTAACGACTGGGAGGCAAAGGATAATAACCTTCCCTCGCCGTAACTTTCACGTCAGGACGAGCGACCCGGACCTCGATTTCACGATGCGCGCTGCTGGGAGTCAAACGCGTGACGTAGCCAAGTGTGTATTGGTTACGGGCATCCCCCAAAGCGCGTGCATACGCGCCTGCGATAGCCTCGCGGGAAAACTCGGTAAAGATTTCCCCGCCGGTAGCGTTAGCATACTTGGGGAGGATGTCGCTGTAGCCGTAACCTGGTAAATGTAATTTCGCCAGTTTGTTGTATCCGGGGATGGCGGATCCTTCCACACCCACGCCATACACCTGAATCCCGTGCGAGAGCAGAACCTTTAACGTATCGGCGTAACTGGCATCACTGCCGTACTCGCGGCCATCGCTGATAACAAAAATGATTTTCCGGCGCGCGCGCGCGCGCTTACTGAGATCCATCGCCGCCTTCACAATCGCGTCATTCATCACATGAGATTCTCGAGGCGGAGTGATCACCGTCGGCGAGCTCGGATCAAGCGGCCGGCCATTCACCACGGGCCCCTGGGGCCCCAGAGGGCCTCCCAGAACCGGAGGCCCGCTATTCCGGCCTCGTTTGGTTTTCAGTTCATTCAGCACTGCGGTTAAGCTTTGTCCGGCAGCAGCAAAATCTTTGGCTTTCGATACCGTGCTGCTATAGGTGTAAATCGACACCTCGTCAAACTGGCTGAATGCGCCTTCCAGCGCGGGAAAAGTCCGATTCACCTTTTGTACGGCAGTGTCCGGCATTCCCAGATCGAGGATCACCGCAGCAGAGAGCGGCAGCGGGTCGCTGCTGAAAAAGTTCAACTTCTGCTTTACCCCATCTTCGTAGACCGAAAAATCTTTGGGAAGCAATCCATTGATCAATCGGCCCGAATCGTCCTTGACCAATACAGGGACAACTACCTGATTCACATTGGATACGATTTTGTATAGCTCGTCCTCCGCGCCCGAACGCGTCTGCGATCTGGGAGGCACGGTCGTCGTCGCCAACGGCTTGGCGTCCGGCGCTGGCTGCGGTTCTGAATCGCGAGATGGTGGCTTTCCAGGATTAGTTTCGCTGGGGGGCTGCTCGTTCGAGGGCGGCGCATCAGGCTCGGCCGTCGGCGGGGTACTCGGAAATGGCTGTGGCGGCCGACTGGCGGACGGCGCATCGGGGATATCCTGCTTCGGTTGTTCTTGTTGTTGGGCTCCCGCCCCACCTGACATCAGGCAGGAAAGCAACATAACCAGGCAAACCGCCGTGCCGATACGGATCGCTCGAAACACCGTCTCGCCTCTCTGCCATGCGGCAAATCAATTGGTGATGGGATGCAAAAACTTCCGGTTTGGTGCATCTAAACCCTAAGGAATAGACTAACAAAAAGAGCGAGAGATTACTTTCATGCGCAAAGTCTTTGCTTTTCTGTCAGTCACACGGCTGCTGTGTCTAGGCTCGCTCGCCGCGGCGACTTTTCTTGCCGCGGCACAGCAACTCCCGACGCTGGCCGGTCAGGATCAGCCCAGCTCCAGTCAATCTCAAACTCGCGATGACGCAATGTCCACCCTCAAGGTGAACGTGGACGTAGTCCAACTGTTTTTCAATGTGAAAGACAAGAAAGGCGGCCTGATTCCCAATTTGACTAAGAATGACTTCCAGATTTTCGAGGACGGGAAGCCGCAGACCATCAAATATTACGCCGCTGAGTCCAATTTACCGCTCACCCTGGGCATTCTGATCGACGCCAGTGGTAGCCAGGAACGCGTGCTGCCCATGGAAAAGGAAGTTGGCGGTGCCTTCCTCAGTGAAATCCTGCGCGAAAAAGATCTGGCATTTGTTCTGAGCTTTGATGTGAATGTGGATCTGCTTCAGGACTTCACCAATTCCGTCTCTACTCTCAAGACTGCCCTTAACCGGGCGAAAATCAATACTGGAGGCTCTGCCGCCAGCGTGATCCCAGGCATGGGGGGTGGTCCGGTTCCTACTGCCGGCAATCAACGCGGCACGCTTCTTTATGACGCCATTTACCTCGCCTCGCATGATGAATTAGCCCACGAAGTGGGACGCAAAGCCATGATCATCCTCACCGACGGCGAAGATTTTGGCAGCCAGCTCACCATTAAAGATGCCATCGAAGCAGCGCAGAAGGCCGATAGCATCTGCTACGTGCTACTGATCGCCGATCGCGGATTCTACGGTTTCGGCGGCTACTCCGGCGATCGTGAGATGAAGAAGTTAGCCGAGGAAACTGGCGGGCGCGTGATCAATGTGGGAAACAAATTCGACAAACTGAAAGAAGCCTTCGATCAGATTGCCCTCGAATTGCGCAGCCAATATAACGTCGGCTATACCCCTACCAACTCAGCCCGCGACGGCACTTTCCGCAAGGTCGACATTCGCGCCAAGAAAGATTACAAAATCCAGGCCCGAACGGGTTATTACGCGCTAGGCAGGCGCCAGTAGGCGACCATTGGGAACGGAATCCAAGCTTATTGTGTGGCGTTCATCTGAACGTCGATTCTCAAACCGGCAACTCTGAAATACGCGGAGTCTCCCGCTCTACCCACCTGCACCACGACACGGTTCAAATACTTGTGCTGTGCATCGTTGTTTTTCGAGCAGATGCGTGGAACCGCCCATCCCGCACCCGCCAGCGTTCCAATCCAGAGAACCATAGCCAGCATCTTCACCGGATAACCAAATTCTTCTTCGACCACAGCAGTATCAGCGCAAATATCTCCCAGACGCTGGCGCAGGTTCGAACAGCTCGCCACCAGCACTCCGACCAGATAGAAGCCAAGGCCGTCCACAATTCGCAGCGCATTCCGGATCGCCAAGGCAGCCAGCGGATTGCGATGCGTGGTCCTGACTACGCGAATTCCCACCATGGCTTTGCCCAGCGTGGCACCAAACCCTGCTTCGAGCAGCCAGCCATAAGCAAACAGGATCATGGCATTCAATATTCCGGCTATCAGAAGCGAAGCGCTGGTTAGCTTCAATTCGGTTCCTTCGACCGTGCCCCAGCGCATGAAAACCCACGCATCCACAACCGTGAACACACCAAAAAGAGCCAGGGTATCGAGCACGAACGCGATAAAGCGATCGCCCAGCGATGCCATCCGGTAGGAATCAGGATCTTGCTCAGAACCTCTTGCCACGGTCAGATCCCCCGATACGGCGCCGGTCTCGGGAGCTACCACGCCAGACTCTTCCAGCAAATACTGCGCCGGCGGAATAAGCAGACCACAGGACCTACAACTTTTTGAGAGGTGGCTGGTTTGCCGGTGACAATGTGGACATTCCATAACTTATGAAGCAAGGATACCTTCGATTGGATGGGCTAACAGCGTCACCAAAGGCCAGCGTCGGTACGGACTCGCCAGAACCTTGCGCTACAGAGAGATACAACTACCGCGCGGTCCAGCCGCCATCGATCAGAATCGTGTGGCCCGTGATCAGCGAGGCAGCGCTCGAGGCCAAGAACACAACCGCGCCCGCCACATCCATCGGCTGGCCTATACGGTGTAATCCTGCAATACGCTCAATCACGTCCGCACGGAATTCCGGATTTGCCAGGCACTCTTCCGTTCCTGGTGTACGGATAAATGTGGGCGCCACCGCATTCACCGTAATGTTGTACCTTCCCCACTCCACGGCAAGACATTTAGTCAAGTGGGCAATCGCCGCCTTCGTCATGCAGTACACCGACTCAGTTGGCAGCACGGCGAAGCCGGCTTGTGAACTCATGTTGATGATGCGGCCGCTCTTCTGCCGGATCATTATCCGTCCCGCTGCCTGGCTGGCAAAAAACGTTCCCTTCAAATTCACCGCAAGCGTCAGGTCGAAGTCCTCTTCGCGCACGTTCTCCGCCAGATTCTCAGGAGCAAGCCCGGCATTGTTCACCAGGATGTCCAGACGTCCGAAGGTTTTGACCGTGTCCTCCACCGCCTGGAATATCTGATCCAGCCGCCGAATGTCCATTTGTAGCGGCAGTACACGTCGGCCGAGGGCCGCGATCTCGGATGCCACGCTTCCTGACGCCTTGACATCGCGTAGTCCCAGCGCCACGTCGGCGCCGGCGTGGGCGAGGGCCAGCGAAATGGCCTCACCTAACCCGCGCGCAGCACCCGTCACCAGTGCTACTTGGGCGGTAAGATCAAATGCAGGGAAGTCCATGGACCTCGCCTCCTGTGTTGTCAGTGCCCGGTTCACTCGAGCTTGCAACCGTTGTATCCTGTTCAAGGGGTATCATGCGAGCGTTTGACTTCCTCAAGTCGATCAAGTCTCCCGAGCAGCGCCTGGCTTGGTTGGTTGCCATGGCGGCGGACGCCATTCAGATTGTCGCTTTACCCCTCTTTGCTCCCGGAGGTTTTTCACCCGCCGACACGTTGCTGGACTTGGTGGTCGCTGGAATTCTCCTCAGGCTGCTGGGCTGGCATTGGGCCTTTCTGCCTACTTTTGCAGCAGAGCTCGTCCCTGGTCTCGACCTCTTTCCTACATGGACCGCCGCGGTCTTCTTCGCAACCCGCCAGCAAATTCGCCCCGGAGAACCCGAAATTCTTCCTCCCGGGCCAGCACCGGCACGTCGTCCCTGAAGTGGTCAGTGGCCAGTAGCCAGTGGCCAGTAAATGAAACTAGAAACCACCGACCACCGACCATTGCTCTAACGGTCCTTCAACCGCATCACGAATTTCAGACCTGACCACACTTCGCTCACTGCGCACACTTTTATATCGACAAGCCCTGCCTTGAGACCAATCCGGCGTACCACGTTCTCATCAAGGTCACTTTTTACCCCTGAACTCTTCTTGGGCCAACTCACCCACAACATGCCGGCAGGGGCCAACTGTTGCTTCAAACCTGCGAAATGTTTCCTTAACTCAGCCTGTGTCTTGACGCATAACAGTGCGAAATCCAAGTCACCTTTGCCGTCTCGCCTGCAATCCACTAACGCTTCCTTCAGTTCCGCTTTCACCTGGGCCGGCAAATCCACCAAAGCCACACGCAGGTTGGGTTTTATGCCAAGTTTTTTGGGTAACGGAGTGCCAGAATATCCTGCCACGGATCGCCCTCCAGTTTGGCGCTGAAGTATAAACCGGGAACTGACCACCGAGAACTGACAACTGAGCGCTCTGCGCACAAAACTGGCCCCAATCGAATTCTCAAGCTCTGTAGACAAAACCAGGTAAAATACCTTAAGTCATCAATGAATGTTCAAAGTCTCCGAAGTGATGAACAAGCACGAAAAGCACAGCCCCGAGGCAGGGCGACGGGCAGAACAGTGACGTGTATATGAAAAATATCTTTCTGGTTTTAACCCTCCTCGTGGCAGTGATACCAGCCGCCATCGCGAAGAGGACACGTGACCGAAACGCTAACCCGACGCATCGGTCCTCCTACGTGCCTCCCAAGAAGACTGGCCCCAAAGCAGTTTCGATCAATGATCGGCTTAAAAAAGTGGAGCGTGAGACCGCGAAGAGTCAAACAGGAGTTCCTGCCAAAACAAAATCGGGTGCTGCTACTTTCAAATCGAGTGCCGCAGATCGGAACAAGCCAATCAACTTTCAATCGTCAAAACAACGTGCTTCAACTGTCCATCAAAAAGGAACGAGCATTCGAAGTGCGAGAAGAAGATCGGGAATGCCAGGGATGGCGAGTGGGCGGGGATATTGACCCTAGCGCACTTGATATAAGTGCAGGTTTGGGAGATTAAAGTCCTACGTGATTCCTCGTCCATGTGTGCCTTCTGGACGTGTTTATCAAATTGAGCTTGGAGAGCCTTTAGTCCGGCGGCCGGATTGTTGTTGGCTTCATAACCACCGATAATAAAGTAAGCGCTACAGGCCGAGCACTTGCCTAGCAGCGTGATCTCAAGATGTGGCTTTTCCATTCAAATTTCACATAGTCGCCTTGGATTAGGCCAGCATTTGTGCCTGTAGAGCTGCACCAAGGTAACGCCGGAACCGCGGCGGAATTTCAGAGCTGAAGCCAGGCATCCGATTCTGGCGGAAGGACTACGCTTCCTTAGGCGTCTAGCTTAGATCCCGAAAAGCAACTGCCTGTCGGGAACGAGCCATGGGCCTGGCACTCCAAACACGACAAGTTCATGTTGGCAACGCATCTAAATACCTTGATCGCTGTATGGTATCGGACTAGCATTAGCGTTATAACCACGTCGTTACTAAGTGGTAAAGCGTGGTTTATGGCAACCAACGGCCAAGATGGAAACCCGGAAGCCTGGCAGGCGCTCTATAGTGCGGCATTGCAGGAATTGAACGTTGACAAACTGCCTCGACGAATTCGGGACGCACAGAACGAAATTGTGGATGAATTAAAACGCTCATCCAGATCTCAAACCAACCACCAACCGCTCCTGGACGCCTTGAGCGCGCTGCGTGATCTCGAAATAATCAGCCAAGCTTTCCCTATGTATGCGTCAGGAAAGTCGTAAGACAAGATATCTCGAGTGGGCATCGCGGATCATAGCTCTCCGCCGGCGAATGGGCATAAGCCAGTCCGAACTGGGTAAGCAGCTCAACTCCTCTGCCATGGCAGTTTCGCGCTGGGAGCGAGGAGTACAAGAGCCGCTGGCCAATATCTACATCCAGCTCGGTAACATCACCGGAGATCCGGAGTGCTGGTATTTCTGGGGACGCGCCGGATTGCATAGCGGCGACCTCATGCGTGTCTTGCCCGCGGCGCGTACGCGATTGCAAAAAGAACGCTTGCCAGATCTGAAAATTGTCCACGCCGGTGCTCACGGATTGCGCAAGAAGGGAACTGACCTGGTAGCCATACCAGTCCTCCCCGTGGTCGCGGCAACTCACGGGGGAAAGGGAGATCCCGAAGATGTTCTCGACCAGACCCCACCGGAGACTGTGCTGGCCGCTCCCAGTTCATGGTGTCCCAATCCCGCCTATACCAGTTGCCTAAGAGTCCGCGGTCGATCGATGATGCCCGTGCTCCATGACGGTTACATCATCGCCGTAGATAAATCTCAAAGCAATCGTCACCAGCTATACGGAGAAATCGTGATGGCGTCCCACCAGGAACAGGGGCTGATTGTGTCGAGATTGCAGCGCTTTGACGATACCGAAGTTCTGGTTCCTGAGAATCGGGAACATGATTCCATCGCGATTTCATCCAGCGATTGGCGGATTGTGGCCAAGATACTGTGGTGGATCGGACGTGCCGGCCAGGCTGCGTAAATACCTGTGACATACGCGGCGATCAAACGGACCAAGTCTGGCGTATCCTTAGCGCATGACAACAGCAAATTGGATTGAAATTGTGGTAGTCGTGGTAGTCGTCATTTTGGCGATTCGCTTTTTCAAATACCGCGCCTGATTACAAACTTAGAAGGGGACTTCCTGTGGCACTCCCGTACCACAAAAAGAAACCTGAGTCCTTCTTCTGTCCTCTGCATCAAACCACTATCTGACTCAGTTTGATTCCACGCCCTGAAAGCTGGTTCCGCAATTCAGCGTCACCCCCTCTCTAGCAACGATTCTTCTCAGCAGAAATTCAAATTAGAAATAGGCAGAACAATGGAACAAGGAACAGTGAAATGGTTTAACGACGCCAAAGGCTACGGCTTTATCAGCCGTCAGAATGGCGAAGATGTTTTCGTGCATTTCTCGGCCATCCAGAGCGGCGGTTTTCGCAGCTTGCAGGAAGGCCAGGCTGTGCAGTTCGACGTCACCAAAGGCCCAAAAGGCTTTCAGGCAGAGAACGTACAGAACGTCTAATCGACTTTAAAGTTTTACTATCAGGGAGTGGCGGTAGCTGCTCCCGATTCTTCTTTTCATAAGCGCCCCGCTCGAAACCGGCGGTATCTCAGTGCAGGCATGATTCGGATTACGACGCGAGGTTGCAGCGTATTCCGCAAACAAAATCCCATTCAATTCGGTTTGACTTTTGAAAAGAGAAGGCCCCGCGTCTCCCACTTCTAACACGCAGAGCCTCTGACGAACGTGGAGCGGCAGCAGCGTGACACGAAAAAAGGCATCAGATGTGGGATCGCCACTCTTGTTCGGATTAGACAACAAAAGCTACGCGGCAGAAGAACGTCTCAAAGCAGTACCGCCTAAACAGCAGCGGAAAAGGGCATGAGCTCAGTCCCTTGACGTCGCTGTGCCCGAGACCGTTCCTCCTGCTCACCTAACACGCGATTAAGCAGAGTACCAAGGTTCAACAGCTTGTCTGCGTCCATTTCATTACTGGCTTGTTCGGCTAGGGAATGCCAATCGGTTGCTTTCGACGGGGTCATAAGGAGTCCCTTTCTGCTATTCAGCAAGGTACTCTGGATTCAAAGCCGAGTCTGATCAATAAAGCACACGATTACTCCACAGCCTGTGTTGACGCATGGTTCACCATCAAATTTGTCCTGTTAGCTTCTTCGTTTGTTTTTGCTCTTCGGGTGGTCGGCGCAAACATGGGAGGTAAATTCCTTTTCGCGCTGTAATTCGAAGTTTCGTATCATTTCAACTAAAGACTTGCCAGTGAGTGCATCCGAAGCCGTGAATCGCCAGCCACATTCGGAGCAGCCCCATCCCTGGAATCGCCAGTCTTCGATCCAAATCAGCCTGCGATTCAAAACTGGAGAATCGTTTTCAGCCTCGTCTGCCGATAGATGCTCCCCCGGTCTAAGGGCTTGCGCTGGTCGAGAAGCACCTTCCTGAGTTCAGGGTCGTGAGTATTCAGTGGATTCCGAGCAAGCAGGCTACCTGACAGCCAACCGGCAAATGAAAACAGAGGACTGACCTGCAAAGGGCCCATGATTCCTCTTTCAATTTTCGGGTGATTTAGGGAGTGGCGTGCTCTCTTCTCTATATAGATGCCATCGAGGCTCGATTGGATGTGGTTAAACGCAGGTTTGCAGCGAATAAGAGCTCCAAATCCCGTGTTCATCCGGTGCTACATCACGTTGATGACGATGATTGGCAGCGGATTCACGAAACAGGGTCGGACCTCGCATTTGTTCGGCACCGAACAGCAAAGGGACAAGAAGAAGAAAAAGAAGGAACGGAATGACCGTCTTATAGCGATTCAGGAAGATGCTCACAGTTGGGCCGACATAAAAACGATTGACGATCTAGGCAAAGAATTTTGCCGCGAGCTCGAAGATTTCTTCGTTAACTATCACGAGCTATCTGGCAAGGAATACCGTGTGCTCGGCGTCAAAGGCCCAACCCAGGCCCATAAACTTGTGAAGTCCGGAATGAACGGACGCTGAACTGCCATGAGTGAAATCGTATTGCGATTTCTGATTGGTGGTGCGGTGGTTTCCGCCTTCGCGCTCCTGGGCGATTTGTTCAAACCCAAGAGTTTCGCTGGACTGTTCGGAGCTGCGCCCTCAGTCGCACTAGCTCCCCTCGCTCTGACCCTCAGCTCGGAAGGTGCCCGCTACGTGGCGACGGAGGCACCTTCCATGGTGGTCGGTGCGATAGCATTCTTCGTCTACGCTTCCGTCGTCAGTTGGGTAATGATGCATTACAAATGGAGAGCTCTCCCCGTAACTGCTTCGTCAATTCTCTTGTGGTTCGGAGTAGCCTTCGGACTATGGTGCGTCTGCCTGCGATAGTTCTTCGATGAAAATCCACGTTGAACTTGATGCTGTCCGGCAGACCAAGTGGTACGAATACGCTCTGAGGTTTCTGTTCGGCGGATTAATTACTGCAACCGCGGGAATCATTGCAAAGAAGTTCGGCCCTGAAATCGGAGGGCTGTTTCTGGCATTTCCCGCCATCTTTCCCGCGAGCGCAACGCTCATCGAAAAGCACGAACGAGAAAAGAAGGCGCGCCTTGAACTCAAGGCCACAAAGCGTGCAGCCCAGGCAGTAAGCGTGGCTGCGGCAGGTGCATCGATAGGAACCATCGGCCTGGCTGCTTTCGCGCTGGCAGTCTGGAAAAATGTACCGAATCATTCACCTTGGCTCGTCCTACTGGGAGCCATTCTGGTGTGGATGACATTCTCTGTACTGCTCTGGCAAATCCGTAAACGATGCGCACTCTTCAGAAGACGCATTAAGCGAACTTGATCTCGCGCGGCGACGGCCAAACGGCAACCCCGTCCTGCTGTAACGTGAAACACATCGCGCACTTTCAACCTACGCTGCAATTACTTTCATCTTGACAAGGCCCAAGGCGGTGAAGAGGATTGCTGCTGCCTTCGGGAAGTCCACGATGGGCGGGCTTACGGCCCCACCTCATTTTCGGCTCGCCCGTCTCATACTCAGTTCGACCTCAGTCTCAACATTCAATTAAAGGAGCAGATGTGAACTCATGTCTCAGGAGTTCGAGCGTCTGTCATGCGATCACTGTGCTTCTTCTGGTGTGCTCAGTTTGGGCGCAGTCCGCGAAGGTGAGTGGGCTGGCTAGTGGCGAGTGCGGAACGAACGGCTGAGCATCAGAGTCGTTGGAGTTTGCTTCATCGCACTCCCGGAATAGTGCTAGCTTGCGTGTCGTTGGTCATCATGCCATTACCCAAGGTGCTCCTTGACTTTCTATAGGGGCAAGAGCAACACCGTGCTCATATCGCCGAGGTGCGGTATATGAACAGGCCATCTCACCGCCGGATCATTGCCCTCGCCATTGCGGCCGGAATCAGCTCCGCGATTGCTAATGGACAAACTAACATTAATCGCTATCGTTACGAACTGTGGACGCGATCACAGGACCCGACATTCGCCAATGAAGTTCCACCTGACGCAGCCGGCCGATTTTACTCGGTCGAAACTGACCCCCAAGGACGAATCGCGCGAGTTGCGGTCACACGCGATGGGAAAAAGATCTCGGAGGACACTTACTACTTCGGGCCGGGGGAAAAGGCCGCAAACGAATCCGAGAGCTTTAGAGGTTCTGAAAAGACGAGGCGCACGAAGATCCAGCGAAATGCGGCCGGCGAAATAACGCGTGAGGATTACTACACGGTCTCTGGTGTTCTCACTGGATACGCTTTATATTCCTACCGCATCGAATCGGTCGTAAAGGCCACCTATACCGCTGAGGGAAAGAGAAAATCAATTTTCGTGGGTTCGTATTCGCCCAAGGGCACCCTCACGCACAGCATTGTATTTTCAAATCCGAACGATCAGAACTCCCACAACGACGTTGATTTGGACGACAGCACTGGTCTCATGAGACTGCGGAAGCAGTTTACTGGTGGAAAGCTCGATAACATCGGATTGTTTACTTATAACGCTCACGGAGACGAAATCCGCCAAGATGTCTATAACGCCGCTGGGAAGAGGTACGCGACAACTGAATCTGCGGACGGGTTGATGACAAAGAGAATGTACGTGGTCGGGGAGGAAGCGCGATTCACCTATGACGATAAACGTTTACTGAAAGAGACTGTGCTTTTCTATAGAGGCACTTTCGTGTGTCGCTTTGTTTATGATCGCTTACCGGACGGCACTGTAAAACGAACCCGGGCGCTAGGTCCGCAAGGCGAGCTATGGGCTGAGTACCCGGACCAGTGTGTAGTGGACGTGCATCGGGACGGCTCCCCCATCACCGGTGAGCCCGCTATCATACATAAGAAGGCCAACTGGTATTAGGCGCTACTGCGCTGGAGCGTAGTACCCGCGCCTGCTGCGCACTCGTAGGTTCTTATGATTTTGCGCCAGGATTTCGATGGAATGGTACCGGCCGTCAGCCTTTAAGTCCGCCGGTTTGTAGGACAATGCATACTGACTGCGCAGTTCGTCTTGTATCTCCGCGAACGCGTTAGCGACGTCTGTGATCTGAAAGGGAAAGAATGGCCGCCCGCCGGTCGCGTTGGCAATCCGCTCCAGAATTTTATCGCCTTTGTTTCTCGATCCGATAATGTTCGTGCTGATAGTGTAGACGATCACATCAGCGCGCTGCGCCATGTCGATTGCCTCCTCGCGCGAAACATGGCTCTGATTATCGTCGCCATCGCTCAATAGAATAATCGCCCGACGCACAGGCCCGCGCTGTTGTGCCTTCAACAGTTTGTCGCGGCAGGCATAATAAATCGCGTCGTACAGGGCGGTGCCGCCGCCGGGACGCAAGGCTCGAACCCCTCGCGAAAGAAATTCGGTATTGTCGGTAAAGTCCTGTGTGACTTCTGGGGTGGCGTCGAATCCGACCACGAAGGCTTTATCGTATTTCGGCCGTATCGTCTGATTGAGAAACTCGATGGCTGACTCCTGCTCGAACTTGAACCGGTCACGCACCGAGTTGCTGGCGTCCACCAGCAGTCCGACCTGTAAAGGAAGGTCGGTTTCATTATGAAAGCTGCGAATCTCATCGGCCGGTCTAGTATCGTCGATAACTTTGAAGTCGTTTTTCTTGAGGTCCTTGACATACCGCCCGTGCTTGTCCGTGACCGTGAAGACCACATTGACCTCATTCACCGTTCGGAAAATCGTGGGCGCAGTTTCCTCTGACGTCTCCGGGCTGGAAGTCTTGTCATTCGCTTTCGGCGATTCGTTTTTTGGGGATTGCGTCGCCGGCTGCTCGGCTGGCAGAGTCGTCTGGGGCTGAGTAGGTGTTGGCGAAGCCTTTTCTTGAGATGCGGGCTCCCCGGGCGCGGGAGCAGTTTGCGGCGGAGTAGCCGGCGTTTGCGGCTTGCTTTGCTGCTGGGCAGCCGAGGGAGCCGATGGCAGCTCGTCCTGCTCCGTACCCTGGGCAAAAACCAGCGTCGCCAGCAGAGCCACTCCGCCCAAAGAAAATGCGTTACGAGCCCTCATCGTTTCCCTTGATTATAACTCCCGTCGCTGGCCGTTGGACCTAGTTGTCGCCAACGACGAACGACCAACGACTGGTTTTAGCCCGTCTCGATCTCTCGCAGATAAGACTCTAATTCCGCAGGCATGGGCTGTACAAACGATAGCTGCGCGCCCGTCCGTGGATGCTGAAGCTGCAAGCTCATCGCATGCAAAAAATTTCGTGGCAAAGAAATTGCGCCCCCAGCCTTCGCACGCAATTCACGTGACGCCCCATAATTCGTATCCCCCACCACAGGATGGCCCATGGAAGCCATGTGCACGCGAATCTGGTGCGTCCGTCCCGTGTCGATTTGCAGCTCGAGCAACGTGAACTTGCCAAATTTTGACGGAATCCGTCGCACCACCTTGTAGTGCGTGATGGCTTCGCGCCCGCCCGTTCGCCGGGTAGTCATCCGTGTCCGCCGCACGCGGTCGCGGCTGATGCTGCTGTCAATCGTGCCCCGATCCGGCTTCACCCAACCCTGTACCAACGCGATATAAGTCTTCTTCACCTGCCGCCGGGAAAATTGTGCCGCTAATTTGCGGTGTGCCGCGTCATTCTTTGCCACAACGATCAGCCCGCTGGTCGCCCGATCCAGACGATGCACAATGCCGGGCCGCAATTCACCGCCAAGCCCAGATAGTTTTGCCATGTGATGCAACAGCGCATTTACCAATGTCCCACGATTTCGCTCGTCGTCTGTGGCTCCTGCTCCGGCATGCACCATCATCCCTGCCGGTTTGTTCACTATCGCTAAATCATCATCTTCAAACACAATGTCGAGTGGAATTTCTTCCGCCATGGCGCGTCGCGGAATCGCTTTTACCGCTCCCAGGACTGCGATGCGTTCCCCACCACGCAAACGCAGCGAGGGTTTTCCCGCGCTCTCGTTGACCAGAACCTTCTTTTGTTCGATGAGTTGCTGCACCCGTGTCCGGCTCGTCTCCCGAAGGTGGGTCACCAGAAATTGATCCAGCCGCTTACCCGCATCTTCCGCTGCAGCCAGGATCGAAATTGGAAATTGCTCGGACAAAGCCAAGCTCGCGATGAATAGAGAAGGAAAGAAAAGCCTAGTGCGCTGCCCGCGCCGGCATAGGTCTCGACGCTCCGCTGCGCAACCACCAGATGAACCCGCCAATGATCACCAGGCAAATCGAAATCAATTGCGTCCCGGTCATGATTCCGCCAAAGACCTCGCCCCGCCCCGGATCGTCGCGGAGAAATTCGAGAAAGTAGCGGGCCACACCGTAAAGCATCAGATAAGCCCCAAAAACCTGGCCATCAAACTTTTTGCGTTTCAACATCCATGTCAATAGGAAGAAGTTCGCAAGTTCGACCGCCGATTCAAAAAGCTGTGTCGGCTCGAGTGCCACGTTCAGCGGCGTGCCTGTCCAGGCATGAGCCAACGAGTTAGTGAAGGTAACTCCCCAAAAAGCATGCGTCGGTTTTCCGTAGCAGCAACCCGCGGCAAAACATCCGACGCGACCGATCGCATGTCCCAGGGCCAACCCCGGCGCGAACGCGTCGCAAGTGGCCAGCGCTGGCATCTTATGTTTGCGGATATACCATGCCGCCGCCGCCAGCGCGCCAATCAGTCCGCCGGAAAAAACTCCCCCCGCCTGCAACGTGTTGAAACTGAAAATCTCGCTGGGATGAGGCGCGTAAGAACTCCAATCATTAATAATGTAAAGAATTTTCGCGCCCACAATCCCGCACAGAACGACCAAGATGCCAAGGTTCCACGCCAGTTCCCGGTCAATCCCTTGCTTCTCAGAATTGCGCACACTGATCCACAATCCGATCAGCACCCCCATGGACACCAAAAATCCATAGGTAGGCAGATTGAAATTGCCGATATGAAGAAGTCGGGGAAACACTTGTTAATATTAGATGCGCTGCTCTGAAGATAAGTTTAGCAGGAAGTGAGAAGCCGACCCACTAGGGCCGTGTGGAGGGCCGAGAATGAACCCGTCGTAGACGGTGGGAACCCGCCGCGATCCATTAGGCATTTCCGCATGGCGGAACGTTGCACACCGGACCTTCTTTACGAGTCAAGTCCCCGTTCATTCGTTTGTTGGTTCAAAAATCGGTTACCACCATCACCAACCTTGCAGGCCGGCTTTCAGAAAGGATGCTAGGGAAAACTGGAGAGATTGGCAATAGGGGGGACGTAAAAAGTTGGCAGTCCAGTTGCCAGCAGGTTCTTACCCCGCCCGTCGCTTATCCTCAAGGACCTCATCCAGGGCGCGGGATAGATGGTGAGCCCGTTGCAGATACTCGGTTGCCCCGGTATCACCGGTGCGCTTCAGCAGATGGTATTCGTCGGCAATATTCAGGGCAGCGAGGACCGCCAGACGCGCCGTATCCACGGTGTGGGTCTGCTCCGCAACAGCGCGCATCTTGGAATCGACGTACTCAGCCAATTTAATGATGTAGTCAGCGTCGGAGCCGCGAAGATTGTAGGCCTGGTCGAAAATTTCCACTCGGACAGCATTATTGCTGGGATCTTTCAGCGGCGGATGTTTCGTGACGGATGCCATAACCTGTTCGCTCCTTCCGGAAGCTCAGTCCGGCGCGGTACTCAGCTCGCCGCCTGCTGCTCCTCGGCAATGGTTTCAATCTGTTGCAGCATCTTTTCCACGCGCCCGCGGATATCTTCCCGCTCCTTGCGCAGCCTGACCATCTCGCGACGCATAGTTTCGACTTCTTCCTCGCGCTCTTCCAGTTGCTCGCGCACGCGCCGTACATCGCGCTCCGCAACTGCGCGCGCCTCTCGTGCCGCTTTGTACAGCTCAATAGTGCGATAAACCTTATCTTCCAGTGCTTGGAAATCGTCAGCAGGAACCTGGTTGGACAACTCTTCAGCCATTCGCAAAGACATGATCGCGCTCTCTTCCCCGAGAGATTTTTATGTGGTGCGGGCGCCCTCGCCCGCATCCGAACTTGAGCGCAGTATACCGCAGAAAGCTGTGGAGAACCGTGGATCAGATGGATGAGAGGTGAACAGGAATGGACGGGGCCTGGTTAAGTCGAAAGCGCTGCCGAGTTCGCTCGGCTGGACAGGCGAGTCGCCTGCCCCTACGTGGTTCGTTGCAGCTTTCGCAGGCGTCTTGCTGCTTCATCTAACGTCTCATCCCGCTTGCAGAATGCAAACCGCACTTGCCGAGCGCCATCTCTAGGATCGTTGTAGAAACTCGATCCCGGCACCGCTGCCACTCCGATCGTCTTTACCAGATAACTTGTGAACTCGACATCGTTATCGAATCCGAAGGCGTTGATATCCGTCATGACGTAATACGCTCCGCGCGGACGGAAGCAGCGGAAACCAGCGTCCGTGAGAGCGGGCATCAGACGGTCGCGCCGCGTCCGATATCCCTCAGCAAGATTCTTGTAATAGCTGCGCGGCAGCCCGAGCGCAACGGCTCCAGCTTCCTGCAGCGGGGCGGGCGCGCCTACGGTAAGAAAATCGTGGACTTTCCGAATGGCGTTGGTGATCGCCGGCGGAGCCACGGTCCATCCCACGCGCCATCCGGTCACGGCGTAAGTCTTCGACATGCCATTGATGGTGACGGTGCGCTCGCGCATTCCGTCCAGAGTCGCAATCGAGATGTGCTCCGTGCCATCGTAAAGAATGTGCTCATAGATTTCGTCGGTAATGGCCAGCACGTTGAACTCGACGCACAGATCGCGGATCAGCTCCAGCTCCGTCCGCGTAAACACTTTGCCCGTAGGATTATTGGGCGTGTTCACCACGATAGCTTTGGTCTGATTGTGAAACACCGTCCGCAGCTCGCGCTCGTCAAACGTCCACTCGCCATCGACATCCGCCTTCGCCGGCGGACGCAGCTTCACATACCGCGGCTTCGCCCCCGAGATAATCGAATCCGGCCCATAGTTTTCGTAAAACGGCTCGAAGATGATGACGTCATCTCCCGCATTGCACACCGCCAGCAAAGTGGAAACGATGGCCTCGGTCGAGCCGCAGCAAACCGTGAGTTCGGTCTCGGGATCAACCGTCATCCCCTGCCATTCCTGAAATTTCCGGGCAATGGCGTTGCGCAGACTTTTCGCGCCCCAGGTGATGGCGTACTGATTGATGTCGGCGGCAATCGCTTCCTGCGCCGCCCGCTTGATCTCCGCCGGAGCAGGGAAGTCAGGAAAGCCCTGGGCCAGATTGACGGCGTCATACATCATCGCCTTCCGCGTCATCTCGCGGATCACGGACTCGGTGAAGTGTGCGACTTTGCCGCTGAGAAACGACTTCGTTTGCGTGGCTACATCGCCCATAGTGGGTGAGATTATCAGGAGCGGTGGAGGCTTGGCCACAGGGGAGTCAGACGATAGGGTGGAATAGTTTTCGCCATTGTGCCGTGCTTGAACGGGGTACCAGGCTGCAAACCGCGGCTAAGGCGGAGAGGAGATCACTTTCCGTGGCAATGTTTGAACTTCTTGCCGCTGTTACAGGGGCATGGTTCGTTCCTGCCTATTTCTCTAACACGGGGTCCGCCTTCCACGGATCCTTAATAAAGGCAATCGCGTCGACTAGCCTGTCACTTGTCGCAATGCACCCGAGAGCGAGCCACACGTCAGCCCTCGATTTATATTTAGCCATCGTTGCGAGCGCCAGGAGTTTGTTTTTGAGCACCTGTGGAGAACTCGGCTCCGACAGGATCGTAATGCCACTCAGAATGCCCGTGAGAAGCACCCGGGCATCATGGCTTCGGTGATCGGTCGCCGCCTTTGTTTTAGTCACCTTCAGTGTCTGGACGAGTTCATCGGCCCCGTTTCCCGCCAAATCGTACAGAAAGAAGACGACGTCAGTAAACCTAGGATCCCCAGTGGACTTCGCTTGATCGACCAGGTTCTGAAATTCTTCATTTTTCCACTGCGTGCGCAACTTGTCCGCAGCAGCCGTCCTAGGAACAGAACCGCGTTGGACCGGAAAATTTGCGTCAATTAGCTGTGCGAACTCATTGCCCACCATTTCCATATCAGCTTCGTTCGCTTTAAATAGCTTCTGTCTAAGATGAAAGCCCAGTAGAGACATTTCCGAATCAGCTTTGTAATAGGTGTTCAGAGTCGTTCTCTGCCGCAGATAGTAGGCGAATTCAAACGGGTCCGGGAGATAAAAAGCGAGGACATCCAAATCGAAGATGCTAAGCGCTACAGGAAACGGATCACTGGGCTGTTTGACCAGATACACGTCTACCTGATGGGTAACTGCTGGGTAATGGTCCACCGTGACGCACAGAATATAAGCGTCATCTATACTCTCGCTGAGATGTATCTCTTGCCCGTTTATGAATAGCCTGTTTGCCCGGTCGAGTAAGGCTCGTCGGCAGAGCACTCCCTGATCGTACCCTTCTTGTACGGCTAGCTTGAAGTCTTCCACCAGCCTTTCCTGGTCACCGAGCTTCGCTAACTCCGTCAGTCGTTTCGACTTCACTTGGGCAATGACAGCTTTGTTGCCCACAATCGCGAGAACATCAACGTCCGTTATGTTGCGGCCTTTCGTTTTCCTGACTTCAACATTGGTATAAACGTTGGACGTGCCAAAGACACTCCTGAGAAGGTTCGGAGTTGCATTCTCCGCGAATTGCCCGCGATGCCTCAGTGCCTCGCTGGCATACGAGGAATCGGTGTTCATCCAATAGAACGGACTCTCGTAAATCGCCTCCGAGAGATTGAAACAAATCGAAACGAAGTAGCGTCCGTCAGGTAATTGGACCACGGGGCTGGACTGGAGTTGATTGTATTGTCCAGGTAATCTCAACTTTGCGTTTACTTTTCCAGGTACCAATGAGAACGCGCTAACAAAACCCTTAACCGCGGCGGCTCCGAAATGTTGAAGATCCTTTTCCTCGAAACAGAAGACCGCCAGCGCTGCCTTGCACAGCACGGAAAAATTTCCACGCGGCAACGTCCGCAGCGCATTGTACTTTTGCTCATGAAGCCTCTTCAGTTCTCGCGCGATCGTTGCCATTTCGGGTATAGCAATGCCCATGTGCTGGCTGATCCATGCCTCGTCGTCTCGGTATTTAACGACCGCAAAATCGAGATACTGGAAGTCATAGGCCCCAGACCCTGAATAAAATATAGGTTCGGTCATTATCTTGCCGGCACCGAATATCCTGCGGTATTTCTGTTCCGGAGTTTCATTCGTCCCGCTGCGGGCAGAATGTTGGTGAGTTCCTCGAGAAAACCTTCATGGTGTCCTTTGTGTAGCTCAAGGAACAACCGATAAACCTCCTCGAACCGCGCTGCAGAGTCTTCCTCTGTGTTTTCGCTGGTTGGTGCAATGCGGGTATAGGCGGAGACTGGATTTAAGGCCGACGACGACGCTGGCGGGGATGATGTACCAGGGGTCCTCGGGGATGACATACACGGCGAAGAAATCAATTTCTTCTTCGGTGTAGCGTTTCCGGGCGGGGCCGGCTAAACCGAAGACGTAGGCGACGCCGTCTTTTTTCCAAGTGGTGGATTTGACCTGCGCGCGCAGGAATTGGCCGTTCAGTTCGACAGCAAAATCGTAGCGGGAGGATCCACCCCAGGGTCGAGAGACATTGAATCCGTGTTCGCAAGCGCGGATCATGAATCGGGCTTCGGTCCATTCTCCGCGCTGATTATTACTTTTCATGAAATTCGTTTTGCTTCCCATTGGTTTTCCTTAAAAAATGAGTTGGATAAAAAAAAAGGCGCAGCCGGAGGCCGCGCCTTTGAATAGATCCCTATATATCTAGCATAGCATTTTCGGAGGGGTAAATGGGACATGGAGGGTCGAACTATATTGCTCACGCCTGCATGGAGTTAGACCCGTTCGTGTAGCTATTGACAAAGTTTTCCTCGGATTTCCACAGCTTATGTTTGAGCTTTGCAAGGGAGGCTACAACTCTACTGTTTCGACTTGCTGTGGCTTTTAACTTTCTCAGCAGTTCGTCGAATGCGGCGCCTAATGGCGGCTTGCTCTTTGCGGGCCAGGCGTTCAGTCTCGGCTACCGCGTCATCGCTGGCACCACGGCTCAAGGCCGTGTCTGCCAAAGCCAGCCAGCGGGCAGTGTCATTAGGATTGTCGAGGCTGCGCGTGCCACGCTCATCGGCAGGAAGGGTTGCGTGTGGGTCGGGCGCGTCGGGTCGTTCTTTCGGTGACATACGGCGAACCGCTCCTAGGATGCCATGACCGGCCGAAAATGTTCGATACAGTACATACTGTATTTCCAGAGTACCTCTTTTTTAGTGGTCAGTGGCCAGTGATCAGTGGTCAGTTCCGCCAGCGTTAAAGCGGTGCGACACTTCAAGGTTACTTACTGCGAGTCCTTCTTCCCGAATAAGGACTTACTGGCCACTGACAACTGGCCACTGAACACTAAGTTCCTACTGCGATCGCAAGCTTCCGCCTAGCGCTTCCAGTGCGCGGACGATTTGCTGCGACCACTGTGCGACTTCATTCTCGCGCAGGGTTCGCTCTCCCCACTGGAATCGCGCGCGTAGCAGCAGAGAATACTTGCCGGCTGGAATCGCTCCGCCGCGAAAGATCTCGACGGGAATGAAGCTGCGCAATTGGCTGAGACCGAGCGCGGTCACAGCTTGGGAAATCTTCTCGAACCCGATGGAATCGGCAAAGACAAATGAGAAGTCACGCTCCACGGCGGGATAACGTGGCAAAGATTCGTACCGCACCTGACGCAGGTCGCGGCGATAGAGCTGGTCGAGATAGAGCTCGGCGATGAATACGTCCTGACGCAGCTTGCGAGTGGCGGCGATCGTGGGATGAATCTGTCCGAATTGCGCGACGGGGACGCCGTCCATGACAGCGCGCGCCGAGCGGCCGGGATGGTAGTAGTCCGCAGTCTGAGGATCAAAGTGTAGAGCGGTGTGCTGGAACGGATGCAGAAGATTTTCTACATCACCCTTCACATCGAAAAACGATAGCGGACGCGCTTCTTGACGAGTCTCCTGATGAAGACGAACGCTGGGCGGCTCGGCGCTCCCAGTGGCTCCGAGGCAGATCCGCTTCAACTGCTCAGCTGTCGTGCCGGAAGCCTGGAACACATTGCCGGCCTCGAACAGGCACACACTGTCGCTTCCACGATTCAGATTGTAGACAACCATATTCAGCATGCCCGGCACCATGGAAGTCCGCATGACAGAAGCTTCTTCGCTCAGCGGATTAGCCAATTCGATTACAGGCAAAGCGGAGAATTGTTCCGCCTCCTGATGCGAAATAAACGTCAGCGAAATGGCTTCGTTGTAGCCGAGGGCGAGCGCTGAGGCTCGTAACTTGTTATCTTTTTCCGCGTCGGGCTGTTCAACTACTGCGCCGGCATAGGCAGGCAGCGTGTTGGGAAATTTGTCATAGCCATGCAGCCGTGCGATCTCTTCGATGAGATCGACTTCGCGCTCTACATCCAGCCGCCAGCTCGGAATGCGCACCGTGAAATCCGCATCGCCTCCGCGTTCTGGGAGCACATCAAAACCGAGCTTGTCGAGGATGCGGAAAATTTCATGTGTCTCGAGCTTCTCCCCCAGAATTCGATGCACCTCGGCAATATGCAGCGCCACAGGAGCCAGATCCATGCTCCTAGCGACGACATCAAGGGGAGCGCCAACCAATTCCCCGCCTCCCGATTGAAGAATCAATTCCGCGACCCGATCGCAAGAAAGCACAGTGGACTCAAAATCCGCGCCTCGCTCAAAACGATGCGAAGCATCAGTATGCAACCCATGCCGCCGCGACATCTTCCGAACCGAAATCGGATCCCACCAAGCCGACTCGATCAGGATGTTTCGCGTCTTATCCGTAATCATGGTGTCGAAGCCACCCATGACGCCGGCCAGGGCCAAGGGTTTTCGTGCATCGGCGACGACCAGGTCTTCGGTGGCGAGCTTGCGATCGACACCGTCCAGGGTTTTGAGCTTCTCGCCATCGCGTGCGCGGCGGATGACGAGCTTGCCGCCCCCAAGCAGGTCGAGATCGAAGACGTGGGTGGGTTTGCCCATTTCCCATAGTGTGTAGTTGGTGGCGTCCACGGCGGTGTTGATCGGACGTTGATCTAGGAGAGCCAGCCGTTTTGAAATCTGTGCGGGTGACGGTTTTATTGTGACGTCGCGCAATATTCGACCGGTAAATCGCGGGCATAACGCTGGCTCATCAATCTGGATTTGAAATTCAGCGCTGCCTTTGGCTGCGGGAAGCTGGGGCGCTATTGGTTTCAGCGGCAGGTTATAGATGGCGGAACATTCGCGAGCTACTCCGTAATGGTTCATGGCGTCGGGACGGTTGGTGGTGATGTCCATATCAAATACCGTGCCGTCGCCTTCGCCGCTGATGGAATCGACCGCAATACCGGCCAGCGTGAGATCATCCGCCAGTTGGTGATAATTCACCTGGAGGTCGACGAAATCACGCAACCATTGGGGAGAGATTTTCATTTTGTGGAGCGGAAAATATTATGCAAACTGTTCCAGAAAACGCACATCGCCCTGGAAGAAGAGCTGAATGTCGTCTACGCCATATTTCAAAATTGCGATGCGCTCTACGCCCATGCCGAAGGCGAAGCCGCTGACCTTGTTGGAATCGTAGTTCACAAATCCGTACACATTGGGATCCACCATGCCGCAACCCAACAGCTCAATCCAGCCGCTGGCCTTGCAATTGGGGCAGCGTCCGCCATCGCGGTATCCCTTGCCGCCGCAGAAAATGCAACTGATCTGCACGTCCGCGCTGGGCTCGGTGAAGGGAAAAAATGACGGGTAAAAACGTGTCTTGACGCTTGAGCCAAACAGCGCCTTCATGGCGTGATCGAGTGTGCCCTTTAGATCGCAGAAGGTGATATTTGTGTCGACGGCCAGGCCTTCGACCTGATGGAAGATCGGCGAGTGAGTGGCGTCGGGTGCGTCGTTGCGATGGACCTTGCCGGGACAGACCACGCGCACCGGCGGCTGCATCTTTTCCATGGTGCGAATCTGCACTGGCGAGGTGTGAGTGCGCAGCAAGAGACGGTCGCGTAGCGGCTTCGATTCTTGATTGGCGATGAATAACGTGTCCTGCGTGTCGCGAGCAGGATGATTCGGCGGAAAGTTCAGGGCTTCGAAGTTGTAGTAGTCGGTCTCAATCTCCGGCCCTTCTTCCACTGAGTAGCCGAGGTTCCGGAAGACGGAAACAATTTCGTTCATCGTCTTGATGATGGGATGTTCGGCCCCCAGCGGGCGGCGGATGCCCGGGAGGGTGACGTCGACCTTCTCGGATTCGACTCGCGCGGTGGGAACGGAGCTGTGAATTCGCTTCAACGTCACGTCAACCGTCTCTTCGACTTGTACTTTTAACTGGTTGACACGTTGTCCGACGTCGCGCTTGCTGGCGGCGGGAGACTTTTTTAGCCAGAGATCATTAACGGTGCTCAGGATGCCATTCTTGCGCGCTATCCAGCGGTCACGGAAAGTTTTCCATTCTGCTTCACTTTTGACCGACTTCGATTCCGCGTTCAGTGCAGAAATTAATTCGCGCGAAGCCTTTTCCAGGGCCTCTGGCGAGTAATCCGTGAGTTTAGGAACGGTGTATGCCACGTTTTCTCCAATTGACTTCAAGTGTCAGCGGCGAATCCCTCGCAGCTAAAGCTGCTCGGGATGAGATCATGGAAGCGGTTGTCGGCACGGCTGAAGCCGTGCCCTTTCGAGGCGCGGGCCCAAAGCTGTTCCACAAGCTGTTTCTGAAAGCTCTTAAGCAAAAGACTCCAGCAATGTCCGTGATGGCTAAATGCCAAGTGCCAAGTGCCGATTTAACTCAGTGCTCCCTTGGCCTGCTCGACGAGGCTTTTAAAGGCGCCGGGATCGTGGACCGCCAAGTCGGCAAGGATCTTGCGATCCAGTTCTACGCCGCCTTTTTTCAGCCCGTGGATGAATTGGCTATAACTCATCCCATTCATTTTGGCAGCTGCGGCGATGCGCACGATCCACAGGGAGCGGTACTGGCGCTTTTTCTGTTTGCGGCCGGAGTATGCGAATTTGAGGCCGCGCTCGACCGCCTCTTTGGCGGAGCGGTACAGTTTGGATTTTGTGAGGAAATAACCGCTGGCGCGTTCCAATATCTTCTTGCGCTTGGCGCGGCGTTTGGTTCCGCGTTTTACACGAGGCATGTTCTGCTCCTTTTAATTTCCATTTTGCGGCGGCTGGAGGCAGGAGACTGGAAACAGTCTGAATGGCCTCTTCACTCACCGGGGGCCACGCTGGTCAGGCCCACAGAACGCGGACAAGAACCCGCGCTAAACAACATACAGACTAGTATGGAATCATTCGTTTGATCTTGGGCGTATCTGCGTCGCTCACCAAGACCGACTTGCCCAATTTACGTTTACGTTTGTGTGCCTTGGAAGTCAGGATATGGCGCAAATGGGAATGGCCGCGCTTCACCTTTCCGCTGGCAGTTTTCTTGAAGCGTTTGGCGGCGCCTTTGTGCGTTTTCATCTTCGGCATAAATTCCTCGGGGATAATTAGCACTCAGCACTCAGCATTTAGCCATTGTAGGTTTGTACAGATTTCTGCTAAGTGCTGCTTCTATGCCTGACTGACTCGGCCCTGCGACGATTGCTGATGTTGCTTCTCCGCCGCCTTTTTGGGGGCCAAGATCGCGTGCAGTGTGTTGCCTTCCTGCCGGGGGCGAAATTCGACGATGCCTCTTTCGCCGATGTCTTTGATCAGGCGTTCCAGGATTTCGCGTCCCAGGTTGGTGCGCGTCATTTCGCGACCGCGGAAGAAAATAGTTGCTTTGACTTTATCTCCCTCGTCGAGAAAGCGCAGCACGTGGTTCTTTTTAGTTTCGTAATCGTGGTCGTCCACATTGATGCGGAACTTCACTTCTTTGACCACAATCACTTTCTGGTGCTTCTTGGCCTCGCGTTCCTTCTTCTCCTGCTGATAGAGGAATTTCCCATAGTCCATGATGCGGCATACAGGAGGCGTGGCTGTGGGAGAAATCTCGACCAGATCCAGGTTCTTCTCGCGGGCCATTTTCAGGGCTTCAAAGGGAGGCAGGATGCCGATCTGCTTGCCTTCATCATCAATCACGCGGATTTCGCGGGCTCGGATGCGGTCATTGGTGCGGATAAAACGTTTGTCGATACAATCCTCCGTCGATGAACAGGGCGAACGAGATGAAAATTATAGCATGGTCGGATGACGGAGGCGGGAGGCCAGTGCGTGACAGATCAATTCGACTAAGCGACACCATGGTTTTACAGGCATGTGTATAACTAATGAGTAACCTCTGAGGCAGGAGACGGCATCCGGGCTGAGTTCCAGGACTTCGGGAGAGTCCTTACCCCAATTGCACCATAATGGTGTATAGTGGTGTTATGGCAACAAAGAAAACAATCCGCCGCAGCCTGACGCTTCCTCGTCCCATCGCCAAGCAAGTTGACAGCATGGCGAGGCGGCGGCGGCTTAGCGACAATCGCGTACTGGTAGAGTTGATTGAGCTTGGGATCGAGGCCAGACGGCAGAAAGAAAAGGATTTTTTCGACCTGGCGGAGCGCTTCCGTGCGTCGAAAGATCCTCACGAAATCAAGAAACTAGGGGAGGAATTAGGCCTCTTCGTGTTTGGTGAGTAGTGCCCCGATTGCTAGCTGGTCTCACCTTCCCATTGCCATTCGTGACCATTTGGCCGAGCGCATGCGTGATCGCAAGATCAGCCTCACCGACCTCAATCAACTCCGAATCTGGATCGAGTCGAAGCCCGACGTTTCCGAAGGACCTTGGTACAAAGACTTCGGATCGTTCAAATTGTGTGGCGAAGGCAGTTATCCCAAGACCTTTCTGCTGGCAGGCCAGACAGCTAAGGGCCGGAGGCGTCTAGCTACTTTGCGGTGCAAAAGTAGTCACTTTGGAACATAAATTTCCAGGTTGGGCATTCGCTCCTGCGTGCTAGAAGGTGGTGTGAGCAGTTACTTCACCAGCGCGAGGAGGACAGCC
>Ga0070698_100000337_pt1 | contig 48242 bp, 55 predicted proteins | sample KBSK1502metaG_FD_65477 | JGI IMG/M metagenome (GOLD analysis project Ga0070698, IMG submission 65477) | Corn, switchgrass and miscanthus rhizosphere microbial communities from Kellogg Biological Station, Michigan, USA - KBS K1-50-2 metaG | ecosystem: Host-associated > Plants > Roots >...
AGCCAAGAATGGCCCCCTACGTCTTCCCGGACGACGGGTTGAGGAGACGCGCTCGCGTCAGTTCTTCGCCGGAACCGCCTCCATCAGAATCGCCAGCGCCTTGCGGAAGCTCGTGCCTCCCTGCGTGGCGCCCTTGTAATGCCCGAGCCGCACGACGACGACGTCGTGTGAGGGAATGATCAGCGTCGTCTGCCCGCCGGCGCCCTGCATGGAGTACGCGTTCTTCGGCACGGGGTACGAGCCGTCGCCGTTCAACCAGAAGAAGCCGCCGTAGATCGGCCGCTTGTCCGCTTCCCACGCAGGCGCAAGTGTGCTCACGAACTTCGACCATCCCTCCGGCAGGATTCGCTCGCCGTTCCAGACGCCGTCTCGCAGATACAGGTTGCCGAGCCGCGCCCAGTCGCGCGCGGACGCGAACTCATACCCCTGCAGCAGAAAGTTTCCGTACGGATCCGTCTCCACCACCATCGTCCGCATGCCGATCCGGTCGAAGAGCGCGCGGCGGGGGAAGGAGAGGTATTCCTCGCCACGCTTCTCGACGGCCAGCCGGATCAGGTAATTGACGAGGACCGGATCCGTGTTGTGGTATCGGCCGACCGTGTTCGGCGGCCACTGGAGCGGCCTGGTCGCCGCGTAATGAAACGAGTTCACGGTCCCCGTGTAGAGATACACGTGGTCCGGGTACGTGCCCGCCGGATCGTAGTCAGGGTCCTGCGGCGCTTTGATCCGGAGGCCGCTCGACATGTGAAGAAGGTCCACGATCCGGATCTTCGCGCGCGGATCGCCGGGCGTCGACTGCCACTCCGGGATCGGCGCAGGCTGCGAGAGCTGATACGCGCCCTGGCGGATCAGGACTCCCATGAGGGTTCCGGTGACGCTCTTTCCCATCGACCAGCTCTCGAGCGGCGTGCGCGCCGTGATCCCCTCGCCGTAGCGCTCGCCGATCACGCGGCCTTTCCAGGTCACCACGAACGCCGCGGTCATCCCGGCCGGCGGATCGAACGCGGCGTCCACCGCCTGCTTGATCTTCGCCAGGTCGATCGCGTCCGGCGGGAGCGGCTCCTTAGGCGGCGCGTCCCCCATGGGCCACGGCTGCGTCGCTGGATCCGGCAACTTGCTCTGCACCCGCACCGGCTTAAACGACACCGACGTCTGCCCGATCGGAAGCGCAACGCAGCCCTGGTCCCCGAGATACACGGCCGTCCGAGTGGTCCGATTCGGCACCGGGACCTCGACCGTCTTCTTCACGCGATCGATCACGGGCTTGCCGAGCTTCGCGCGCTGTTCGTACGGAGCGGTGAAGTAGCCGACGTTCTGGGCCGCGAAATCCGGCTCGAGCCCCGTGATGAACACGGCCGAGCACATCACTTTCGCAAACCCGGCTGCATGATGATCGATCGCCTCGCCCGGCGGCGGAACGTAAGGCGTATCGAGCTCGAACGACTTCGCCCGCGCGATCAAGGCGGCGCGAGCCTCCTCGGGAGACTGTACGGGAGCGGCCACGGCGATCCCAGCGAGGACCGCCACGGCGGCAAGGAACCGGAGACCTGCTCGTTTCATTCTTTCTGTGCCGGCGAAAGAAATCTCGGCTGATCCTACTTGATCCTCGTTGCGCACCCGGCCGTTCTTGAATGCGCAGGAGGACGCCGACGGCCTCCTCAAGCCGCACGCCTTCGTGGCGCTGCGGCCCGACGTCGGAGCTGAAAGCCTCGAGGAGGCGCTCCAGGCGCTCGCCAGGGAAAAGCTCGAGCCCTATAAGTGCCCCCGCTGGGTCACATTCGTGCCCGAGCTTCCCAAGACGGCGACCGGAAAGATCCAGCGCTACCTGCTCCGCCAGAAGCAACTCAAATCCAAGTCGGGGCGTGCGGAGCGTGCCGTCGCAAGAACTCCCACTCCCTCGGAGAAAGCCGAGGCGAGAAACTGAATCGCGGTCGCTGGCTGCGTGCCTGCTCCGGTTCGCGGCGTGCGAAGTCTCCCAGACGGGAGGAGGCGCGCGACGTGGGAGCGAGAGCGCGCGCGGGACCAGGCTCGCGGTCGAGCCCCTTTGGGCGAGCCGCGGGCCGGTGGCGCAGCCAGGTCCAAAGCAAGCGGAAGCGACGGCAGAGGGGCGGGGTGAGGGGGTCCCCTCAAGAAAACTCAAATTCCCTGTCCAAACTTTGCGCTCTCCCCGCCACTTCATAGATAAGGAGGGCTTTCTCCGATGACCATGCGGAGCGCCGAAGTAGAAGTGGCGTTAAACTATTCAGGAAGAAAGAGTTCACCGACGATGCAGCGCCAGCCCGCCGAGTTCAAGGCCGCGCGTGAAGGCCTCCTGAACGCCTTCCCCGACGTGCATGTGGAGGGCGAGGACGCGACACGACAGCGATCACGTTGTGGTGCGCTGGCGTGTCCGCGAGACCCACCTCGGCGCCGGACTCGGGATGCCCCCGACGAACCGCAAAGTCGACTTCCGAGGATGACCTGGCTCATCTTCAAGAACGGCATGATCGCCGAAGGCTGGGATTCCTGGAACCTCGGGCGGCTGCTCGAGTTCGCTGCGGTGAAGGCGATAATGCACGATTTCAGCGTTGCCCCTAATTCCTTAAGAGAAGCGACCGAAAAAACGGACTATTTCAGCGCTGACCTTGTCACCCACATAACCCAGGTAGTAAGCCGGGGTACTCGGGAGGGCTAGATGCAGTATCTGCTGGCCACCTATATAGATGGACCATATTGGCGTAGTGCCCTTGAGATCATGGTGTATCCAGTCGGATGTAGCTTTTATCGCCCGTTCTCTTATCGGAAGGGCTGGTCTGGAACCGACATCGTTGCTACTCCTCGCGAGGGGCCGCTTGGGAAGGGTGTCATTGGCCTTCGCTTCCGGGATGATGACGGCAACGGCACCGGGAACATTTTCATTCCGCTCCGACTGATCGACGCAATCCACATACGAGAACAGGACGAGTTTCACGTAAACTTTCGTCTTGGCAACTATATTCATCACACCGAGGATCGACAGTTCAAGTCATTCGACCTTTCGGCAAAACTCCCGGATCAGTTTGATCGGAATCAAAAGTTGCTCTTTGCACGCATCGCCGGCCAATTCGCGACCGAGCTCTCAAGTCTTCCAACGACGACCGAGCCTCCGCCTGACATCTGGGATCGATTCATCGATGATCCTAACCTAGCCAAAAAGGCGAGCAACCAAATTGGAAACGCTGTGGTTCTCCAGTTGGTCAGGGTTAGGCAACGGGCCACAGGAGCAGAACTTGGCGCGGCGCAGCTCGAGACGCTTTCTCCGGGCGGCCATCCGCGCTCGGGGTATCGCCTCGCCGTTGGTCGCGTGTACGACCTCGAGCTGATCCATAGGACCCTAACTGCACCGGGTGGCACTCGGACACTTCAACGAATCGCGTACGAGTTCATTTCTCCGGAGAACCGAATTCGAGTATCGCGGTCGACCATTCCGCAGACAGGAAACTATCGCGAGGAGCAAATCTGGCTTCAGCCTAAAACGGTCGAGCCCGCTCCCACGCTTCTTGACTGGGAGCCGAGAGACGAGAACCAGGCGGAGAATGCGCGGCAACCTCCGGACGGTGCTGTTCCGCTGAGGATTCCCTTTCTAGCCGCGGCACTTCCATGGTACCGATTCAAGCCGGGCCGCCTCTGGACGGGTATCGCCTTCATGTTGCTCGCAGCGGTTTTCTTCGCGCTCGCAGTAAGATCGGCGCACAAACCCGACTGGCCTGTTGTCTGGATCGCGCTCGGCGGCATTTGTGCCCCGATCGGAGCTAACGCGATCGGCCACTGGTGGGATGAGCGAGAAGCTGCCGAATAGGAAGGAGTCAGATCGGCTGTGCGCCTAGCGATCGCAGAGGCTCGCGGAACGGCTCAGGCCTGGCTCGACTCGGTCAAGGGCCTCAGGCGCGATCGGCTTTGCCTTGTCCCGTTGCCGACTGGCAAGGCGATCCGTGAGACGCGTCGCGCGTTCGACCTCGCACTTGGTGAGATCCACTATGCAGGTCCCTGCTTCCGAGTCGGTCGCTGCATGCGGCTCTTGATTTCGGAAAAAGGTCATTGGGTCGGTGGGATCGTGCTTGGCTCAACCTTCCCCAACGTCGGCGTGCGCGACGAGATTCTGGGTCTAAAGCGTTGGTGCCGAAATCATCAGCTTCGAGGACTTCGTAGCCCGTGGGCACGCGAGAACCGCGCTTACTGGGAGCGTCTTCAACGCATTGTCAATCACGCACGAACCTTCGTGTTTCCAGATGATCAAGGGAGAGGAATTGGTATCCGGGCGCATCGCCTTCTTCTTGGCCAAGGTCTCAAGCATTGGGAGGCCCGATATGGCGACCGAGTTGCGGCGCTGGATACACTCTGCGACTCACGTGACTCTGGCCTCTTCCGAAGGAATGGCTGGGTGTACGCAGGTCGGACGGCAGGCTACGAATCCGACCGATCCTCAGAGCTAGTGCCGATGGGAGCTGAATCGGAGCTACGGAACAACGTCGCACTCAAGCGAGGGCGAATTCGGTGGGAGGTTTGGGTCCGCGAGGTGAATAACCGGCTGCTGCGGTATCGCCCCGACCCAACAAGGCCCGCCCGGCTGAGATGCGGGACCGCGAGATAGCGTGAGCATGAATCCAGAATGGATCTCTCGGCGTCGCCCTGGGAAGATGGCAGACTTTCACATCACGACGAGCGGCGTTTGCCGCTTTTTTCCGTGATACAGCCCTTTACGAGGGATCCGACGAATCTTCGCGCCCTCCGTTCGGCTTCGCATGTGAGGCTGGTGGATGTTGGGCGAGGCCCCCAAGCCCATGACGGGCATTCAGATTGGTGGCGTGTCATGGTTCGCGGGCTAATCACTAGCCTGCACGAGAGATTGTCACAGCTCGGTGAGGCAAGTTCACGCAATCATTCCTCGACCAAGATGGTGGCGAGCCGCATGCGTGTGCCTTTGCATTTGATTCAGTTTGTGCTTGCCATTGAAGACAAGCGATTTTGGTATCACCCGGGGATAGACCCGTTCGGCATAAGCCGCGCTGCCTGGATGCTTCTGCTACGCGCTGGGCGGCGGCAAGGCGGTAGCACAATTCCGGAGCAGCTCGCGAAGATTCGAGGGCCCAAGCCGGTTAGCTCATCACTTCTAGCCCGCCTCCGGCGAGCAGGAATCAGCCTTTATATGTGCGCGACGGAGCGCCGGGATGAACTCCTCGTCCAGTACCTCAGCCACGTCTATCTCGGAAGATGCACACATGGCATCCAGGCTGCTTCGCTTGAGTACTTCGGCTGTCCCGCCGAGTCCTTGGACTGCGCGGAGTCTTTCTTTCTGGCGGAACGAATAGCCTTGCCAAACGCCCTCCGCCCTGCGCGGCTGTCAAACCTCCTTCGCAGACCTTCGGTCTACAATCTGCTGGACGGCGAGCACCGGCGTTTACCGGTAGTGTACGGTCGCTGCTTCGGCGCCCGATTTGAGGGTGTCGTTCGAGAGATCGTCGATGATGGCATAGGGTCACGCCATGCCGGGTGAGCGCTCGCACGCAATCGGTCGGGAGGGCGTGCTCCGTGCGAAGGAGCTTCTTGCACGACTTCTAGGTTCGAATGTCGTCCTACTCTTTAATGCATATGATCACTCCGACCGGCTGACCTTTACGGACCCGATGGCACCTCGCACAGCGTCGTTCACCTTTGATCTGGGTGGTGGGCTCCGTCGGCCTAACGCACGACGTTTCGCTGGTGAGGAATCCGTTGCACTGCTGGCGGAAGTAAAGTCAGTTGCGAGAGGGGGCGACTTACTAAACGACTATCGGGAATTCTTGAGGCGGGCCGCAATCGCCTCCAGCACACCTGAGAATCGCCAGACTTGGTTCATCTTCCTTGCGGCGGTCCCTTTTGGCGTAAGCGAGGGGGCCCGGCTCTGGGACGGCGCGTTCCTGAGCGAGCTTCTACCTGACTGGCCAGCCGCGATAGCGTCATCTGCTGCTGAATTGACAGAGCGAACGACGGTCTTGATGGCAACGGCTTCGTTGGAGCGCCTGCTCGGTCAATGGGGGGCTACAGCGTGACCGCCACTGTGGAAGAGCAGCTCACGCAGGCACACGACTGGCTTTCCTACTACGAGCTTTATCAGGCGTTGTACCGAGAGCTGTTGGAGCGTCGCTGGGGTTTCGGAAGGGCGGCCTTCGCGAATCAGCTGCATCATCTTGCGGTTCCTGACGCGACGGGATCTGTTGTCCGATCAGCGAGCTGGGCGGTCTACTCCCAACCCTCGCCGGAGACCCTAGTGCTGTCTCTGCGATTCTTTGGCGAGCTTCTCGTCGCTGAACCGGTGCGGCTCAGAAGCAATCGCTATCTCTTTCTCGTTCCCACAGCGCAGGCGTTGACACGAGATGCTATAGCCGCGGCGATTGGCACCAGCGCCTCGCAGTTAGACTTTTGGTCAGGATCCTTGGAGGCGGCGCTTTCTGAACCGCCAGCCTCCGCCGCGGTACGCAGCGCCGAAGTGCTGATGGCAAGCTCAACAGACATCTCACTTGAGGCCCTTCCTTCTGAGGTGTCCCGTCGCGAGGAATGGCTTCGCAACCAGCTTGAGGCGGCTATTGCCCAGGGTCGAGAAACGCGGCGATCCGTCATCCCCTTGCATCTTCGCACCTGGCTTGTGAAATCCAGCTTCCTTTTAGCGTCGTTTCGGCTGGGCATCATGCCCCAACGAGCGGCTGCACTCATCAACGACTTTAGCGGGGTGGCGGCACTTGTCGCGCGAGAACGGGTTATGGATTCCGGATGGGGCGCGGAGGCCGAGACCTATTTCAACCAACTACGCACCGTGACACCGCTTCGTGGATCTAGGTACAAGGTCGTCCCGGGCGACACCCTCTCGAAGATAGTCAGGCAGCGATATGAAATGCCTTTCCATGTCCTTTGGCCCGTGATCAGGGCATTGAATCCAGGTCTTTCGGATCCGAACTGGATTTTAGCTGGGCAATCAATACTCTTGCCCGATATCGACCCTCCCGGGCTCACTCCCTGAAAAGGGTCACGTTGGGGTCAGGTAACATGAAAACGGGGTCGAGCTTTTTCGGAGCGATGGCGATAAAGGGGCCATTGATCTGGAAAAGGAGGCGGCCCGATGTTGTCAGCAGGACTGGACTTCCACAAGCGGTACTCGCAGGATGAGGTTATCGACGAAGGTGGTCTGAGGCGTGCGTCGGCTCGTCTTAGCAACGAGTTTGGAATGGATTGGGGTCAGTCTTTCGGTATGGGGGTTATTTCGCGAATCGCGGTTGCCTGTCGATTACCATTTTGAAGACTGACGCCCAGCCGGTTACTTGGCTTGAATCAGCTCGCGGACCCTCTCGAGCTCCTCCCTGGTCATCGGAGCCATGGTCCAGACCTCGGGCGACTCAGCTGGATATCCGATCGCAGCTTCGGGCGGATCAGGTGGATCAGGATACTTCCGGCGATGCTTATGGGAAAACTCCCATTCCTGACCCACCCGACGGTAGACGTCGCAACTCAGATATCCGGGCACCGACTTACTCGGCCGGTAGATCATGAGCAGCGCCTCCCGATTCTCCTCCGCGATAACTCCAAGGCGGGATTTCTGCCTCAGCTTCGGGCTCCGACTCACGCTCGCGGCAGCAGTGTAGCCGCTCACGGTCGTGGCGGTGATGTTCACGGGTTGCGTGGGGAGTGGGGTCAGTCTGGACGATGGCGAACACAACGCCTTGGCAGCAGGCCTCCTCATGCACTGCCTGGTCCGATGGCTGCCGCCGTGGCGTCGCGTTCGGTCACACGATCCCTGAAAGGCCTGTCCTCAGGGCTCAACATCATCGTGTCTGATAGCCACCAGCACGGTCTGCAGAAGAAAACGTCTGGTGAATCCGCAGGTGCAGCATCGCGTGGTACGACCTGAGAGACTATGGACCTACGACCGCACTGGCCGCAGGTACCCCAATGCGGATTCTGCTCTTGAGCGATGTGAAACAACTCTGCATCAAGCGACGTGAGAATTCCAAGGACGTGCTGAACATCCGACCGGAGCGCGCCCGTTTGGATCACCAGAGCGATGGCGCTTATCGCCAGGATTACGACAGCGATCTCTAGAAATGACATCTTTCCCTTCCTATCGTGAAGGATTGGAGGTCAAGTTACAAGCCGGATCCCAGCGGGGTCCGTCTTGGTATATGGCCCCCCGACCGTGGGATACCTGGGGACCGGTCTGTAACATGTATTAAAGGCGTCGGGTCACCGCCAGAACATTTCCCTCGGTCTCCCGGACAGGCAGTCTTCGCGCCGGCCGGCGGTCGCGATGCTATTCTCATCATCCTGCCCGGCATGTCGTACTCCTCGAATTTCACGCTTGGCGCCTTTTGGCTCGGCTACTTCGGCTCGATGTCCTCTTGGCCTGCCAGTAAGAAGTTCCTCGGAGAACTGCTCTCCTACTCTTCGGCAGTCCTAGAGTCTGCTCGACCGATGATTTGAACTTCATAGGTCGCGCCGCGATCCGACTCAAGGCTTGCCGATCCATCGTCGTTAAGTGGGGCCGGATCGACATGGTGTCCGTCCAGCCAGCCGCCGTTGGGGAAATTGATCTGCACAACTTCTTCGTTTTCGACGTCGACCGGGAGGGTGTATGCCGCCGAGTATCCGGTCTCGGGATTGAAGTAGTCAATCGTTGCCATGTAGGTGCCGTCCGGATATCTACCGCCCTCGGTCGCAGTGGGAATGGGTCGTGAATAATGAGACTCGTGAGGCCGAGCGCCTACCGGTTGGCTAGCGCGTTGCTGACAAGCCGGCATCCCAAGAGCCAGAAAAATCCCGAGATATGTTTTCAGCGGCTGGCGCATTTATCCTCCATGCCGAGACCGGGGACAGCCTTGCAAGGACGGTGCTTATCCTCTTATGCGATAGTCTGTAGATGCCGTATATCGCTGACTATTTCAGGAATACTCGGAGCCCCGAGCCGTGGCCGAAACCCGTGCGCTACTGCGTTGCGAAACTCCATGAGGCGCGCTAGCCTTTCGTAGATATTGGGTTGCAAGTATCCAAGCGAGTAGAGGTGTTTCAGAACGCGAGCCGAACTCTCCCGTTCGACTTCCGGAGCAGCGGAGCGGGCGTGTCTCCGGAGGATAGTTTCAGCCGCTGACCAAGCTAATAGGGCTGCTGCTTCGATCTGGTTTTCTCGCGATAGCCGGTCGGCATTCGCGAGCATTCGGTTCACCTGGTCATCGCCGGCAAGATCCTCCTGCGCCGGAACGTCTGGCGCGACACGCGGGCTGAGGAGCACGATCTCCAGACGCCACTGCGGTTCGTTCTCGACCGCCTGAGCCAACATTTGTGTCCGGTCAGGGTCGAAATCTGATGAGGCCTTCACCTCAACAACGACATTGCCGTGCGGTGAGGTCACGACGATATCTGGCTCGAACGGGGCCAAAAACTGCGGCAGCGCCGTAGCGTCCGGATGAATGCTTACGTCATAGCCCTTCGCCCGATATTCGGAGGCTATTGCGTCGATTTTCTCTCGTTCCTTCTCACTTGCTGTCATCTCAACGCCTCGATCCTCGAAGAATGATCTACAACGATGTGAACGAAGTCGCTTGCGCTCGCTAGGCCTCGTGCTAGAGCTGTCGTGGCTGAAGGAATCCGGTCGCTCACAGCTTTACGGCGCATGCTGGCAATGAGATCTACGACCCGAATATCGTCGTCAAAAGAGATCCCCTTCAGCGCATCCTGAATCGGCTTGACTATGTTGTCCAGATCGGCGGCTGGCGCATATTCGTAAAAGTATGCGATTCGGAGTACCACGTCGACCGCCGAGGCAACCGGCCGGTTGGGAGTGTCTTGTGCTGCTTCGCGGACCCGTTGCTGCCAGAAACGCTTAGCAGCGGAGGAGCCCTGAAACGAGATCGGGGTGCCAAGGACGACGAACTCAAGCGGGAGCATCGCGGCATTCTACTGGTGGTGTGGCTCCTATTTGTCGGTTGGACTGGATCTTCGCAAGCGGCACTCGCAGCTTGAGGTTGGGTCCGCGTGAAAATGGGGTCAGTCCTGAAATCCTGCATTATTCCCGCCCGCACGGCTGGCCCCTCTGGGGATCCTTCCCGAAAATGCACGATTTCAGAACTAACCCCCTTCTGTTTCCTGGCGTTCTTCTCAGGTCCCCTAAGACGTGGATGATGGGTAGAGAGCCGCTCATGGGGTGCTCGAATGCGGAGGCAGCGGTGGATCGGCCTGCTTCCAGCTGAGCTTCCTTACCTCCGAAGAGAGCAGGACGATGTCGGTGTGTCCTCCTATCGGACTGCCCGGCCTCGATCCAGCCGCATCGATTAGGACCTTGATCGATGTACAAGCCGGCGACGGGCAAAGGGCTCCTTCCAAGCTCGGACTTGCATTGCTGGTACTCCGCTGGCAATTCGCGTTCAACGTAGCTGAGATCGCCGAAGAAATATGGGTCACCTTGGTTCCACAGATCTCGGCACCGAACTTCCTTGGTTCGAATCTCTGCAGCATCCGTTCTAACCCATAGATCAACCACCCCAAGTCGGCCGCTTCTACCGGTTCGAGCCGCGGAGGTGACGATTAGTTGCGAAAAAGGCCGGCCGGCGTGGCTTGCCAGCTGGGAGCGGTTCAAGCGAGGGTTTCTGCTGACCGAAAGCACGCAATCGGTGGCCACTTGCGTAAGCAATCTCTGGTTAAGGCCGGCCCGTGCCGTCCCGAGGCGTGCTTCCGCGACCCCGCCGAGGTCCACTATTATCTCTGAAGGGCTCGGCGACCAGCCCGGCCGGATTCGCGATGGATCCGTGACGTCATAGATTACGTCCACACCGGAGACACAGAAGACGGTCCGCGGTGGATTATCAACAAGTTTGATCTTAAAGACGTCATCCCTAGCGCCTCCGAGCTGAAGAAGTGCCTGCCGGCTGTCCGCGGCAACGAGTAGTCCGCCGTCGGTCAGCACGACATTAATCAAGGTCACGACCTAAGCCTATCGTCGCTCTGCGTCGGTAATCCGGCTCCGGGTCCTGTCCTCGCTTGCCGACTGAAGGCGAAGATCGGGATTAGGTTACATGAAGATGAGCGCGAGCTTTCAGCGACGATGGCGATGAAGAAGCGGTTGGAGCTGAGAGGAGATGGCCCTGATGTTGTCGGTTGGACTGGACCTTCACAAGCGGTACTGGCAACTTGAGGTTCTCGACGACGCTGGAGTGAGGCGGGCGTCTGCTCGGCTTCCCAACGAGCTGGAGCAGGTCGCGGGATTCTTCCGTCTCTAGGTGAGCCTTGCCGAGTGGTTTTGGAAGCTGGATGGAACTGGGGATCGATGCACGATAGTTAACATATCTTCAGCGAGTTGCCCGGGCGGGGAGTCTTGGCCTCTGTTGCTGGGAGGGCTGGTCCGGCCGCACGACGCCTCGCCCGGTGATCGGAACCTGGTTTCGGCGCTGCATTTCCCGTCGTGCATAGGCGACAAGCCGTCCCTGGTAGTAAGCGCAGCTGCCTTTCGGAATGCCAAGGATTCTCGCCGCGTCCGCGACTGAATAACCTCTTCGAACAAGATCTAGGAGATTCCTTTCGAGTTTCGGAAGAACGCTGGCGATCCGATCGAGCAACTCGTTAGATTCAAGGGCTGGCAGCGGAGGCGACGAACGCGGCTCCGGCACCTCCTCGAGCGACCGCCCCTCTCGGCGGTTGCGGCAATACGACCGCCGTCGAAATCGCAGGATGAAATTGTGAACGACCTCCTTCAGCCAAGGCGTCGCAATCAGAGCCATGGGCACGCGAGTCCGGATCACCCACTCCCACAGATCCTGCGCCAGATCGTCCGCGTCAGCTGGCGCCAACCCCGCGAAGACACAGGCCCTCACGATCAGCTTGTGAGAGGCGCGAATCGACTCTTCCGAGTAAGCCTCGGACCGGTCCTCTCCGCTTTTCCTCGGTGGAGCCCGCATGCAACTCCTCCGGGACAGATTCTCCGTTGGGCTGGCTATCTCGACTCCATCACCACCGCGCCGCGGTGTCAATCGACTAGCTCGGGAAAGTGTGCCAGTAGTCGTGAGAACGGCGTATTCCTGGCGATCGAGAAGAGATGAACGGCGATTTCTACTAGTCTTTCGGCCCCATGGAGGCGATTGAGAAGTGCGGGCAGCTGAGACCGGCCCAGTTGATGGTTACAGCGGAATGCTGGATTTGGAGGGCGGACATGAGATTGCATGTTGTAGTTACGTCTCTGCTTTTGGTCGCCATCGCTGTTGCCGCCGAGCAGCCCAAAAAGCCAAGCGACACGCAGGCGCGCGACGAGCTTGTCGCGCTCGATAAAAAGGTCGCTGCGGCGGCCACAACTCACGATCTTGCCACCCTCGAGAAAATATTGGCTGCGGACTACTCGTTCACTGACTCCAGCGGCAAGAAAGCAAGCCGGTCTGAATGGCTCTCGTCCGTGAAGAGCTCTGGAGGCAAGGCCGCGGGCACTGAAATCACGACGAGCGACTACGAAGTCAAGATCTACGGTAGCGTCGCCCTAATGAGTCACTTGACTCGCGCACAGGGTCCGGCCGGATCCTCGGACGAGTTGAAGAGCTTCCACGTCTGGCAAAGACGTGGAAGCCACTGGCAGCTGGTGAGCCACCAGTGGATGCCGGTCAGCGAGCCTCGACCAAGCGGCGGTTTGAGCGCGGAGTGCGCCCGCTATTCGTTCGAGCCCGAAGTCCGTCAGTACTACGGCGACAGCGCCACGATTATACGTAGGCTCGAGCAAGATGACATGGGTCTTCGGAATCGCACCGGATACATCGCAATTGTCGAAACCGAAGACTCAGCAGAGCTGACGATGTTCGAACGGGTGAGCTTCGACGACGAAAAGGTTCGGGTGTCCCAATGGTCGGGCACATCCGCGACGGAGCTTCGGGAGCAGCTCACCAATCTGTTGTTGGCAAACCGGGGGATCGCGTGCATTGGCCAGCAGTCGAAAGCATTGGTAAAGGCCACGCTCCACACCGACGACTTGGGCGCCATTCCTCTGCCAGCTTCATCAAGAGCTGCGTTTGCGCATTTGGTCAAGAAGAACGGGTCGAAGTATATGCGCGCAACGTTCCTGTTGCTCTGCTAAGGGTTGAATTGGGTTGGAGCGGAGTCAGTCTTGGCTTATGAGCGGTATTCACGGGCAGAGGGCGGTGAAATCTCTCCGGCGGTCCCTTCCTTTTGGTAGGGCTGGCTGGGGCCCGAGTTCAATCACGACCGAGTCTTGTCAACCAGGCGGGCCGTCGAGGCATCTTTACTAGACTTGTGGTCGGGTCGGGGCGTGTAGCCGAGCGCGAGAGTCGCTCTCCGGCATCTGTTAAGGTAAACCGGTTGGCCCTCAACGCGGTCGACCGCTCGGGCTGCACTGTGACGCCAGGGTGCTGATCTTGGCGATGGAGGAATCGTTCGGTAATGTCTCGGCTGGATCATTCGCTGGCCTTAGCGGCACCTTAACTGTCACGCTAGATGCCAAGAGCGGACCCAGCCACCTAAGAAAAGGATGTATTCAATTGCATTACGCAGCTCTGGTGCTACGGAAGGCCGCGACGGGCGATTCCTCTCGTCCTGCACTATACGAGGAGACAGTCATTCTTCTTGCTGCGAGCAACGTCGCCGAGGCATGGAAAAAGGCGGCGGCCATTGCCGCCATGCGGCAGCCTGTGTACCGCAATCCGCAGGGGGAACTGGTCTCCTGGTCACTTGAGAGGGTTGTCGACGTCGCGCCAGCCGATGATCCGTCAAAGGACGGCGCGGAGATCTACTCACGCCATTTTCGAAACTACGACGACTACGTCCGATTTGAGACATTGATGCAGAAGCCCCCTAAAAGACCGTAACCTCGGTATATACCCCATGGCGACAACAGCTCACCACAAAGGAGGGCTCAGTGCAACGGAAACCGCTAGCCCGGAAACAGATCATCGGCGGCTTGATCGCGTTGGCCATTGTGCTAGCTTCTGCGGAGCTTCTGACTTGGCGGTCGGGGATGTCACCGTTCGCCTCCCCCGTCTACGCGGCGACATGCAATTACGATGACAACCTAGACGAACTGGCGCAGCAATTTATCGGCCGCTGTTGCCTTGGCAGCATCAACAGCGAGTTCCCTGGCCAGTATTACAATGTGAGCCTTCAGACGATCAAGAACGAAAAGAACAATGGCGTGGGGGCAGCGATCAAGGCATACAAGCTATTGAACGACAACCGCTTTCGAAAGTAATATTACCGAGACCGATGTGATGTGATCGAGGTCAGTCTTGCCATGTTGCTATCTGTGAGGGAGGGGCATTTCCCGTCAGTGGGTCAGGCCTTCTCAATTTCGAGAAAGACAATGCTGTGCAGGGAGATAGGGTCAGTCATGCTTTGAGGTATTGGCGACCCTGCCCCTAGATTTCCGGCGGTTCGAAATGCGAAGAACCACCAAACATGACTGAACCCGATCCGGACACTTCCTGCCGGGATAGGCGTGGTAATCGCCGGGCGTGACCGGCATATCAGAAATTCTGGACCGACCTCATTTTTCTCTAGCCTTTCATGCCGCGCGGCGCGACTACAGATTAGGCGGGTCGGCGTTTCCCGATCTCGGGCGCGCGACTCCGAATGGCGCCAGTATGTCCAGGTCGAGAGACGGCAGCTCTGATTCCGCGATTTCGCGGGACTGCGAACCGCGCGCCACCCCGGTGACCGCTCCGGCGGCAAGACCCTACCCCGCGCCCCCATCGTCACCGGCCCCGTTCCTCGCCGCCGAAGCAACTACGAAAGGGAGCTAGCCATGGCGCTCGGAGACGGAATCCGCCGAAATCTGTCCACGGTCGCAGCGGCAGAGCGAACGATGCTGAAGAACGCGATCCTCGAACTTCACAAGCGTTACTACCCGGGCGCAAGAACCGATCCCATCCCTGGAGGCGTGAGCTGGTGGTTCAAACAGGACGAGATCCATCAGGCCACGCACGTTCACGGCGGACCCGAGTTCTTGCCGTGGCACCGCGAGATCGTGAACCACTTCGAAGAGCTGATTCGCGAAGTCAATCCGTTGCTCTCTCTGCACTATTGGGATTGGACGGAAGACGCCACCTATCTCTTCACTCCCGACTTCATGGGGAACGCCAGCGGCGATGCCGGCGACCCCTGGCTGACGGCAGGCTTCTACGTTCCAGGCGCGGACCCTTACCGGGGCGGCCCTTTCGACCCGTCCCACAACAACCCCGTCGATCCGCCCCGGACGTTGACGCGCGGCTACTCCGGAGGCAAATTCGCGACCTCGCAGGACGATGCCGTCACCAACGCGGCCGATTATCGGAGCATGTGGCAGCTGTTGGAAAACCTGCACAACAGCGCTCACGGCTTCATCGGCGGCACGCTGGGCGACCCTCACTCGTCTTTCCGCGATCCCATAGTGTTCCTGTTGCACTCGAACGTGGACCGGCTGGTGGCCAAATGGCAGACCGACCCCGCCCATCCCGACCGCCTCAACCCCACCACGGTCTACAGCGGTATGAGCCCTGCCGAGCTCCTCGAGCTCGACAACAACGTCGAGCCATGGTCGACGGGCGTCGGGAGTTTCCATTCCATCCGGCCCTGGGCGTCACCGGAGAATCAAGGGTTCCCGCATAACTACAAACACATCTCGGTGGTAGCGCCTCCCTGCTACGACACGAATCAGAGCGTCTTCCGAGTGGACGACGTCGAGAACCCTCTCGATCTGTCTACGAATCGCTACCAGGTGATCTTCAACGACGTGCCGGAGGAGGAGAGCACCTGGCGCGCCGCAGTCGTGAGGGTCTACACCTGCGACGACACGACGATCCGTGTAAGGCCAGGAACGGAGCCCGGGGCGCCGTTTTCGACCGTCGTGGGCTCTGCCGTTGCCTCCCACGGTGCCCACCCGCACGCCTATCAGGACGTCAGGATCTGGTTCCAATTCACCGCCGGAGCCGTCGGAACCGCTCCGACCAGCGTCGGCCCCGTGAACACCACGCTTCAATGCCCCGAGACGGGCCAGGAGTTCCAGTTCGAGCTCAAAGCGAACTCCATCCATCGCCCGACGGTCGCCGTCCAGATGTGCCTGGATCAATCCGGCAGCATGGCATGGGCCGCCGGCACGAGCGGAGCCACCCGTCTGCAGGTTCTCAAGGATGCCGCAAGCCTCTTTGCCAACCTCATACAGCGCAACAATGGGATCGGTCTCGTTCGTTTCGATCAGGATGCCTATCCTCCGAACGACCCCACGTATGGAGGCCTGCCGATCACGAAGGTGGCGAACGATACGTTCGCCGACCCGGCGCGGCTCGCCGCACTGAACGCCATTGCAGCGCACGGCGCCCATGGCGATACGTCCGTCGGCGACGGCCTGGAAATGGCGAGAAGTCAATTGACGGCACTGCCCCCGGGCAGCTACGACCAGGGCGCCATCCTGTTGCTCACGGACGGCATCGAGAACTCGCCCAAGAGCATCGCGGACGTCGTCGGGATGGGGCTGATCGACAACCGGGTCTACGCAATAGGGCTGGGAGATGAACTCCAAGTGAACACCGCTGCACTCACGTCCGTCGCGGGCGCGACGGGCGGTTACTTACTGCTGTCGGGACTACTCAGTTCCAGCGTCGACGATCAGTTCAGGCTGCGGAAATTCTTCCTTCAGATTCTGGCGGGCGTCACCAACAACAGCATCGTGCGCGATCCGACCGGCTACATCAACCTGGGCACCAAGGTAGTGATCCCTTTCGCAATGAGTGACGCGGATATCAATTGCCGGCTCATCTTGCTCACCGATTTTCCTGTGGTCACTTTGGCCATCGAGACGCCGAGCGGCCAGCTAATCCATGAGGCGCAGGCGGCCGCGGCTGGCGTCACATTCGACACGACGACGAACGTCAAGACGGCGCGGTTCAACCTGCCCGTGCTCTTCCAGGCGGTGAAGAGTCAGGCGGGCACATGGCGGGCGATTCTCGAAATCGCCGGCGATTCGTACAAGAAGCTCGTCGGCGAGGCATCGGCAAGGACCCATGGCCAGACCGCTGTTGCGGCGCTTCGTTCAAAGGGCGCCAGGTACTGCCTGAGCGTGCACTCGTTCTCCAATTTGCGGATGACCGCCACGGTCAGCCAGGGTGGGTACGCCCCGGGCTCCGCGCTTTACCTGCGTGCCGGTCTCACCGAATACGACTTGCCGGTCGAAAAGCGAGCGGCGGTACGGGCGGCAGTCGAGTATCCGGACCATAGCCAGGGCGTGCTGTCACTCACCGAAACGCAGGCCGGGGTATTCGAAGCATCCATGCTGGCGAATCTTGCGGGGATCTATCGGTTCCGAGTGATGGCCGAGGGCAGTACGTACCGGGGAGTCCCGTTCACGAGAGAGCAGCTGCTGACAGGCGCGGTTTTTCACGAAATCAGCCAGCCGGGGGGCCGGCCCCCCGCGGCCGGTGGGAAGGACGATTTGTGCCGCTTGTTGACCTGCCTTTTGAGCGAGAAGACGCTCTCGAAGGCCGTTGAGAAGCGATTGAAGGAACTCGGCATCAGCGTCGAAGGCATCCGGCATTGTGTCGAGACATATTGTCGAAAAACCAGCCAGGGAACGCCGTGACCGCCGCGGCGTCGGAAGGCGAGAGAGCCCGGAGCCGGGATAGGCGCGAGGAGGGCCGGGGTGACATGGGGCGGGCCGAAATCAACGAATCAGATGTCCTAAATCGGCTCGTGATGTGATCGAGGTCAGCCTTGCCATGTTGCTATCTGTGAGGGAGGGGCATTTCCCGTCAGCGGGTCAGGCCTTTTCAATTTCGAGAAAGACAATGCTGTGGCTTATGTCATCGAAAAGAGTGATGGAACGAATCTCTGCGCTGGGGATGCCGGCAGCCAGACGCGCCATCGCCAGCCGATCACGATAGACCAAACGCCAGTCCATGTAGCTCTCCATGTAGCCGAGATCCGGAATGCCCGGTGCGAAGTTGGCGACGAGAAGCGTTCCTCCGGGCCGAAGGTGCGAGAAGAGGACCTCGGTCAGGCGTCGCGCCGTCTGCTCGTCTAAGTAATCGTAGAGGCCCAAGGCGTAGGCGAAGTCGAAGCGACCAAGCTGCGCCCGGTCGCAGATCAGATCGCGAATCCGGCCGGCTCGGGGTACGACCGGCAGGCCGGCGTACTCTTTGGCGACGACAGCGAGGCTTTCTGAGTCTTGGTCGTACGCAACGATCTCGCCCACTCGACCGGAACTGATGGCGTCCGAACGCGAGGCCTCCCGCAGGTGACCGCAGGCAACCGAAAGTACGCGCAAGTCGCTTTGGGCCGCCGCAAGCCGGTCGATTTCGCCGGAGACGATTTCCAGGCGATTGCGGACGGAGCAAGGGGCTCGGCCTGCGACGGTTGTGTAGGTATGAATCTGTCGAATGGGCCGAGTCAGTTCCGGCGCGCGGCGAAACCCGTAAATATAGTCGAGCATTACCGCATCGCCGGCGTAGCCTCGAGGTTTCGCGAACGCTCGGTGCGTGAACGGGTCGCAATGAAGCACTTCCCGAATCGGATGTCGCATGCACTCTTGGTCCACGAACCGTTCCCAGGCTTCCCGCTCGCTTGTCAGCCGCCGCGTCCAAAGACCTCCGACCAAGAGCTCCATTCCTTCTTCGACCTGCTCTTGCTCGATCAGGCTGTAGGACGAATCGAGAAAGCCCGATCGACCGTCCACAACGAGCTCGCCGCATCGTGCATTCGAGGCGGAACGTGCGAACAGGAATTCGCTTGGCTTTGGGAAGTAAGACGTTTCGAGTCTTGCAATGTTTTCCATGGCGGAGGAGTTCCCGCTGAGCGGCTGGCGTTACGGTCGGAAGGTGACCTCCGTCGGTCGAATTGTGCCGAACTCGAAGATTGCATCGATCGGGACAGCTGAACGGTTCCGATCTGTCAAACGGTAGGCACGATGCAAAAGAGCGATCCCGCCACGAGACTCGCGACGGGATCGCGCCGCCGGGCACGGTTGGCTTCACTTTTCCACGATGCGGATTCGATAGGCGCAGGGTTCGACCCGGCACTCGATCATGTCGGCGTGAACCGCATAGTTGCCGGTGACTGGAGCCACGAAGTCGACTCGGGGTGTGTCATCCCGATCTCGGTCCTGCGCGATGAGACTTCCTCCTGGCTGAAAGACTCTCAGGTCGAGGTCGCTGCAGTCTCGATCGCATACTCCGACGATCATGTAAGCATGCCCCCTTTGGAGAAAGACGTTCACTCGATCGAAGTGCATGGCATCGAGACTTCCCGAAACGTCGCGAACGATCGATTGATACCCGTTTGTATTGATGGGCAGCGCCGCCCGGGCGACGTTTCCCGCCTCCCTCGTGTACAAAGCGCCCCCGAAGCTGCAGGGGTCCGCTGCGCAAGCCGCCATGATTATCCGCAAGGAGTAGAGGCCGGTCTGGGTGGGCCGATAGATCAAGAGCGGATGATCGTCCGGATCCAGGTCGCTCGCGACTTCAGAGCCATATTCGGAGAACAGCCGCAGGTCGAGATCTCGGCAGTCCGAATCGCAGACCGCGTGAATCAGGTAGGCGTGACCGGCCTGGAGGCGCAGGTTCCGGCCTGTCCATCGATTCTCGTCGAGGCTCCCGCCGAAACGCTGGATGAGTGAGTACCCTTGACTCCGAATCCGGTTTTCCGCCGAGTCGAGCAGCCTCTCGACCTGGGCCTTTGCAGAAGAGCAGAGCATGAGTCCGATCAGGAATCCCAAGGTTGTCAGGGAACGAGTCAAGCGGGACATGGCTCCTCCTATCTTTCCGGGCCGGTGACTGATGTCTACTGAATGCCGGCCAACGTTTCGGCCCAAGAGAGCTGGCCGCCATAAGTGAATGCCGCACCGAAGGGGACCGACGGATAGCTTCCGTAGAAGGGGTCGTGAATCGAGACGTTGCCCTGTGCGTCGTAGCCGAAGAGCACGACGACGTGTCCGGAGAAGGACCCTCTGTAGGCGAGGATGATCGGCCGGCCGGCATCGATCTCCGCCTTGACCGAGCTCAAAGGGAGCGGCGAGGGGACCCGCGTGGAACGGACTCCGTGGGCCGCGAGAGTCGCCTGGATGATCTCGAGTGGAGCCGTCGTCGCGCACGCGGCCGGCTGCAGACAGCAGGGGTACTGGAACCAGTCGGACAGGATCCCGCACTGGGGTTCGGGAGAGCCTTTGTAGGCCAAGACCATCTCGGAACAGGCGGCCCAACACCAGACCGGTGTCTGCTGGGACACGTAGGGGACCGGAAGGCGACGGGAGGTGGTCGGACTCTGCGGAGCGGTCGGGCCAGCCGTTTCGCCGCAGCCCGCGGAGATCAAGATCGCCGCCCCCAACGCCAGGATCGCCGCCCGGCGCTTTCCGGAAGACCTTCGCATATGATTGCCCGCAGCCTTTTCCGTCAGACAAGGTGGGGTCACGAGATACCGGTCGCTCATCGGTTCCTCCTCCACAGTGGACGTTGGGGCGCCGCGACTGCGCTGTCGCGAGTCGTCCGAATCGATCCGTGGTTTTCCGGTTTCATGCATCTGATGTCGCCGACGCCTGAGGACCGTTACAGAAATTCGCCGCGAGACCAGGAAGGTGAGGTCTTCTTCGCGGCCGGCGGCGACCCGGATGCGCAGGCCGCGGAGCTCTCGAACCGATTCCGGGATCGTCTCCGCTTCTTTGCTGCGCGACGCCTGAGAGACCGCGATCTCGCCGAGGACGTGGCGCAGGAAACGCTGCGCCGGGTTCTCGAAGCGCTTCGCGCCGGCCGCGTCGAGAACCTCGCTGCCCTGCCCGCGTTTCTCTTCGAGACGGCGCGGCACATCTGCCAGCAACGGTCTCGGTCCGACGGACGGGAAGCCGCGGCCTATCAAAGACTCGCCGGCGACAGAGAGCCGCCGGCCGCGCCGGGCGACGCGCTCGCCGACCTGATCAGCGAGGAGCGCCGGCAGGCCGTGCGGGGGGCCTTGGCGAAGCTTGAAGAGTCGGATCAGATCCTCCTCTCGATGAGCTACGTCGAAGGGCTCGGCGCCGAAGAGATCGGCCGCCGCCTGAAAACTCAACCGGGAGCCGTCCGCGTGCGGCGGCACCGGGCGATCCGCCGCCTGGCTGAAATCTTGGGTGTAACGAAGGAGAAGGAGCGGGAACCACTGTGACGGATGTGGCTTTAGACCTGGATTGTGGCTCCGTAGAGGAACGGGATCTTGTGAGCCTGTACGTTATGAACAAGCTCTCGGAAGCGGACGCGGAGGCCTTCGAAAAGCACTACTTCGGCTGCGAACGCTGCTGGGCCGAAGTTCAGCGCGCCGCCGAAGTCCGAGCCGCCTTAGCCGGCTCCGCGCCCTCGAGGGTCATACGTCAGACTGACGTCAAACTCCTTCGTGGACCATGGATGAGATTGCGACCGTTTCTCGTGGCAGCGGCGGTCCTGGCCGCAGTGGCTGTTGGCGTCGTTCTCGTCGGTCGCCGGAGCTCTCCGCCTTCCCCGCTTACTGAGCTCTCCGCCGCGGTCGCCAGCACTCGGCCGACAGAGGGCTGGCTCAGCGGTTTTAGGTATGCGCCTGCGCCGACTGTCGCCCGAGGGCAAAGCCAGCAGATTCCCGATACCGTGCGTAGAGCAGCCTATCGCGCTCTCGCGTCGGCTGGGAACCAAGACGACGCGATTTCCCACCGAACCGCTGGCGTGGCTAATCTGTTACTTGGCAACCCCAGCGAGGCGATTCGCGAGCTCGAACTCGCGAAGACGACTTCGCCGACCGATCCGGCCGTACTGAACGATCTCGCCGCTGCCTACCTGGAACGGGCGTCGTATTCCGGCAGTCGCCAGGATCGCGAGAGCGCGCTCAGAAATATCAACAGGGCGCTGCAGATCAAACCGGTCTCACCCGAAGCGCTTTTCAACCGCGCTTTGCTGATTGAGAGCCTCCATGGAGCGGAAGCGGCTGAGAAAGCCTGGTCGGCCTTTCTCGCGAGCGATTCAAAGACACCAGCTGCCGACGAGGCAAGAAAACATCTCGACAAGCTCCGCCATCGTTCCAGCTCACTTTCATGGTCCACCGAACGCGACGCGTATGAAGTTTCCTCTGGGTCGATCCCCGTGAGGCAAGCGGTGCAGCTCGCGGAGACATTCCCGCAGGAATTGCGGATGTGGGTCGGCGACCGTGCGCTTCCCCGTTGGGGGGAAGCGTTCTTATCGAATGATCTTGGCGGGGCGGACCGCCTTCTGTCCCTCGCTCGCTATGCGACAGCCGGTCTGCAGCACACGAACGGTGATCGTCTCCTAGCCGACGCTGTAGCCGTTATCGATACTTCGACATCTGCTGAACGTTTGTTGCTAGCTCGCGCCCACCGCGATTATGGACTCGCTCGAGCTCTTTACCCGGGGCAACGGATCCCGGAAGCGATTGCAGCCATGGAACGAGCGGAGATGGAGCTGCGAGCCGCCGCGTCACCATTCGCTATGCAAGCGACCTTTTATCGCGCCGCTCTCCTCTTTCAGTCGAGTCAGTCCGAGGCGGCCGGCAAACTGCTGGAAAAGCTTCCCTCGACTGACTCCTACACGTCTCTCTGGGCGATGAAGAGCTGGATGCAGGGTGTTCTTCTTTCCTCCCACGGACGGCTTGAAGAGGCGATGCACCATTATCGTGCCGCCCTTCTCCGTTTTGACCAACTCAAGGAAGCCGAGAACCTCGCATCGGCCCGGGATCTCGTTGCGTCGGCCCTCGTTCGCCTGGGCCAGAATGAGGAGGCGTGGAAGCAACGGGAGAGGGCAATAGAATTTCTCGATCGAGCGCCGAGTGTCTTTCGATTTCATTCGATTCTCACGAGCGCGACCTCGCAGGCGATCTTCGAGAACCGCTACGCAACCGCCTTACTTTTGCAGAACCGGGTCGTCGCGAATGCGCGACGGGAGGGGGACGCGGAGCTTTTGGCGGATTCTCTTCGGCAACGCGCATTGATTCTCTCCAAGACCGGTGACTCCGGCGCGAATGCGGATTTCGGAAAAGCTCAGGAAGTCTGCGCTCGTATTGCCGACCCTGGGCTGCGGCAGCGCGAACTTGTCGAGATTGAACTGTCACGGGCACAGGCCGATCTAGTCAATGACCCGGTGCTCACGACCACGTTACTCGACTCCGCGATTGCGTTTTTCGAGTCAACCGGCGCGAAGGTGCGTCTGCCTCAATGTCACCTGCTGCGCGGCCGCGCGCGAAGGCTAATAAACGACAACGCCGCCGCTATGGATGACTTCGAGGCCGGCCTTTCCATCTTCGAGTCCGAGCGGCGCGTGACGAGCCCCGAATTGAGGTTGACCGTGTTTGGTCAGGCACAGGAGATCTTCGACGAGGTTGTGGACTTGCTCTTACGCGAAGGCCGCCCAGAGGAGGCGCTTCTCTACGCCGAGCGGTCGCGTTCCCGGACGCTGATCGACAGGCTGCTGGGGCTGAAGGATGTGGAGTCCCGCCGGTTAGCGCCGAAGCGACTGCCCGGGGTCGCCGAGATACGCGCGCGACTGCCACGCGGCCTCATCGCGGTCGAATACGCAATTCTTCCCGGTCGAGTCGTTGCCTGGACTGTGACGCGGGATGATTGCCGCGTCCATACGCTCGCTGCAACTCCCGCGGAGATCGAGCAGCTCCGAAGAGAGCTGACTGTCGCCGGCGAGGAAGGCAATGACACGGCCTTTCGAAGACTCACCGCGAAACTGGGTGGCATTCTTCTCTCCGACATCCCGAGAGAAGGCTTCGACGCCGCCGTCTTTATTCCCGATAAGGGTCTTTGGGCAACGCCTTTTGCTGCGCTTCGACGTTCGGAAGGTGATCCCTACGTACTCCAATTGTTCACAACAGTCATCGCTCCGAGTCTTACAGCCTTCGTGGAAGACCGAGGTAATCCCACAGCTGTCTCCACATCGATCTTAGCGGTCGGCGTGTCCGCCCCCGCCCCGGAGCTCGGGTTGAAGCCGCTCCTCCACGCTGAGGACGAGGCCCGGGCGGTCGCCTCCAGCTTTCCAAACGCGGAGCTGCTCGTCGGTGGAGATGCCTCCCGCGATCGCTTTCTCCACTCCGCGGCGAATTCCTCCGTCATTCACTTCGCAGGGCATGCGGTCAATCGGCCAAATCCGTTGACATCGGTCCTTCGTTTCGGGTCCGTCAGTGACGGGTCCGAGACCAACCTACTGTATCTCCGCGAGATAATCGATTGGCGTTTAAGCGCGGCTCGGCTCGTCGTTCTCTCAGCCTGTTCGACCTCCACCGGTGAGGTCATCGGCCGAGAAGGTCTGTTGAGTTTTTCAAACGCGTTCCTGCTTGCTGGCGCGTCGGCGACTATCGGCAGCTTGTGGCCGATCGACGATGCGCAGACCGCCGACTTCTTCAAATACTTCTATCAGCGCTATCGGGGAGGCATGTCGCCGGCGGCGGCACTTCGCGAGGCGCAGGTCCGCGTTTGCTGTTCGCCGCAAATCGGAGCCCGGTCGGCAAATGTCTGGGCTGCACTCACGCTTCTCGGATCTCGCAAGGCCCTTATTTCGCAGTTGAACTGAATGCTTCCTGCGTTCGAAAGGAGATCCACTATATGAAAACCGGCCTCTTGGTACGTCCCTGTGGTGGCGCGCTTACCGTCACCTTGTTCCTCGTCATATTGACCGAGTCACTCGCGGGAGGCTCGCCTGGCAATAAGCAGCTGCGAGCGCTGGGCCCACCCCCGGGACCGAACACCGCTCGCATTCTCATCACTGGCTTTGCAATCGTACAGACTGATTCTCAGAAGCTTACGGCGACGTTCCCGAAATTGAAGGATGTCTTCGATTGCCAACCGAAGCCAAAGCGGATCCCCGATCACTTGCCAAAATGGCGCGACGTCGCCTTCCCGAAGACCTGGCACTTCTTAAGCCCAGGACCAATTAGCCTCACCTTATCCGGCCCGAGTGATTTCGTTCCCGACCCGACACTGAAACAGGTGCGTACTTATGCAGGTGTCTTCGACGACCACCCTGACCCCGGGAATTATCCGCAATCCGCGATTCTGCGGATAACGCGAGGGACCGCAAGGGTCGATTCCTCCGACCTCTGGAACGGCACAATCAGCGGCTGTAAACCAAGTCCCTGCAAAGACCCCACTGCGATAGCTATCTCGGTTGACATACAGAATGTTCCAGAGATGCACGTAGGCTCAGACCCGGTCGACTGCAAGCGTGGTTGCACCATCGAGTTCACAAACACCCCGTCCGATCACCCGGTCGGCGACGGGAGGCACTTCCACCTCTATGCGCTTCTCTTGAAAAGCAAGCCAGCACAATGTCCTGACACCGCGATTCACGCTGGCGGTAATAAACACATTCTGAACGATGTTCCACCTCGATGCATCCCGCCAATGATGTTTTAGAAGGCCGTTGTCCGGCGTCGGCCGGGAAGGGGGCGAGTGATGGCTTGCTCACGATCGGTTTTGGTCCCGGTATTGAGCTGTCTCGTGGGTGTCGGTTGCGCGGTCTCCCAAGGCTACAGGACAGCTTACTCGCAGATCCTTAGCGGAAAGACGGCAGCGGGAAAGACCCGAACAGTCCCTACAGGACCGACCTTCGCTGATCTGCGTCAAATCCGGGACAAGGTACTGATTCTCGCCGAAGCGCTGCGCGGGCGGGCCGAGGAGGAGGCAAAGCGATTCCGAAAGGGCTTTCTGGGTTGGTCCGTCGCCGGCCTCGCGGTCGGCGGAGGCGGATCGATCGCTAGCGCGTTGGTCAATCCCGAGAGCACAAAGGCGAAGACGGCGCAGGTCACTGCTGCTCTGGGCACCGGTATTACGGGCATCCTAGCGGCATACAGTTTCGACGCTAAGGCCAAACAGTTCGAAACGTGCGCGGCGTCGATTCGCCAGTATGCCGCGAAGTTCTACATCGATTGGAGTGATCAGACCGGCCTCAAGGGGAAAGACACAGATGAGGTACCAGAGGCGACTCGAAAAACTTTCATCACCGACTCCGAGGGGATCGCGAATCTAGAGATTTGCAGCCCTGGCAGATGAGCAGGGCGCTCGTGGAGTGTTGGTCGCAATCGGTGGCGGAGACGCTGTGACGTCGAGGGAAGTCTGGGGGTCGGGTCGATAATATGTAGTAGTACAGAGGCCTCGCGGTTACTACTCCCGGGGCATCGGGACTACTCTTCCGGTGTCGATTGCGAAGCGGTCGCCTCCGCCGAAAGCCTAGAAGCCGTGGCCTGCGATTTCTTGTTCGATGGCTTCCGGCCGATTGAAGTCCGCGCTGTCCACCGACCGCACGGACCTCCACTGTTCGCCTGGGGGAAGCAGGGAGACCGATCTGCCGGCTGAGAGGAAGCCGTTGCTTGGGATGTTGTCCCTTTCGGAGACGTAAATATCGACTTTCATCTCGCCCATCCTCCTTGGAGACCTTGCGGCTAAGACATCAATTGTCAGACCCCCGACGCATCCTGATCTCGAAGGTTGCCATGGAATCGGAAGAGGGAAGGCTTCTCGCACCGCAGGTCTGGTGCCGTCAGCGATGGTGCCGCGACGACGCCGGCGCGGAGCACCACCCCGGCGACGGCTGTTCGTGCGACGGGCACGGCCGCGCCGCCGGCTTCGACGAGGAGCCGCGCCTCACAATCCTCAAGGCGCACGCCTCTCGGCTCCCCGCCTTCGCCTGCCGCGTCTGCCATCGCGCCTCACAGCGGATGATCGAATACCCCACTCTCTACTTCCGCTGCGAGTCCTGCGCCGCATTGGATCGTTGGCCCGGTTTCCGAAGCCAGTAGGCGACCCCATTCCGCATGACCCGGGTCGGGAAGCACAAGGTCCTGGCCCGCAAGAACGAGCCGCGAGGCGCGGCTTACTCGACCACGACAGTTAGCTTCATACCGCCGTGCCCCGATCCGCAAAAGTGATGACAGATCGCGGTGAATGTACCGGCCGATTTCGGAGTCACAGTAATCCGCTCGGTCTCTCCCGCGGTGAGATCGGCGTCGATCTTCAACGGCCGAAGAAAAAGGCCGTGGGTGACGTCTTCGCTAGTGACGACGAGCGTGACGGTTTCTCCTTGTTTCAAAGTGATGGTCGACGGAACGAATTCGAAGCGCTTTGCGGTAATCGCAATCGCGCGGGGCTCTTCGCCGCGGGCATTGGCTGTCATGACCAGGAGAGCCAGGAGAGAAAGCAGCAGAAGAGCGAGGACGCGGGCGAGCTTCATAGAGATTCTCCTTGTTTTAAGAGTTGCTGGATGCCGACGGTGCCCAACTATTCGCGCAGCGACAGCTCGACGTCACCGCGATCCGCCGGCCGGAGAATCAGGCCTCCGGGAGCGGGGCAACGGTAAAGAGCGCATCCACCCCGATCGAGGTGCCGGCGATCTTCATGAAGGTTCTTTCTGTCGACAGGGTCTTTCATCGTTCCTCCTTGGAAGCGGCCGACTGTTTGGATGGCGTGGCCGGGCAAGCGAGTTCGTTCATCTGGACTCGCCCGTCACCGCGCTGCCGGTCTTGCCGTGTGAACAGTCGTGGCCTTGTTCGTCCTGCTCCGGAGCTGAGACGGCACAGCCTTGGCCCAGCTCTCAGCAGAGTCCGGCTGCGGCATCGACGAACCTGAGGATGCGCAGGAGGCAGAGACCACGAGCGCCGAAAGAGTCAGGACGATGGCACCGAGCTTCCTCTTCATGACGACTCCTCTTTCAAATTGAACCGGTCTAATCCGCGGTTCAAAGAGGAGTACACCGCCACCCCCACCTGGATTGAGGTTGCCCGATCTCTTCAGGAGTGCTTCAGATTCGACGTTGATATCGCGGTTCTGAGAACGACATTAAGTCCGCCCGCGGCGAGATCCATTGCCCACCCGCCGGTGAACTCCTTACCGAAGGCGGGATGTCCCCGCTTCAGTGTTTGAGGAGGTAGCCAATGGCGGACATGCGCGAGACGGACCGTCCGGTCCCGAGAAAGATCGTCGGACTCCTGGAGACAGTTCGTCGCTATCGCAACCGAGTCGACGTCGAGATCAGCAACGCCTCGGAATACGGAGCGCGTTGGTGGAGCCGCCGGCTCGTTGAGGTGTGCGAAAAGGAGGGATTGGTGCATCTGGAGAAAGAGCCCTGCTCGCGCGAATGCCCTCGGAGCGCAAACCGAAATGGAGGTCACTGACGATGTTTGAAGGGAGTCATCGGGGTCAGCCTTGCATTGTTGTATTTCTGCCAGTGGGAGCTCCTCCTGCAGCGCCGCGTACTCGGCTTTCGCCTGCTGGTAGACGGCCAGGTCGGAATCGGCCCGCGGATCGAAACTCGACGACCGCCCGCGGCATCGAAAGGTGAGTGGAGGCATCGGATGAGAACGATCCAGATGAGCCGCTTCGGCGGACCCGAAGTTCTTGAAGTAACCGAAGCACCCAAGCCCTTGCCCGGCCCCGGCCAGCTGCTCGTCCGAGTCTGCGCAGCCGGCATCAACTTCGCCGACACGCTGATGCGACAGAACCGGTATGCCCTGACGCCGGAGCTGCCGGCGGTGCTCGGGCACGAGGCCGTCGGCGTCGTCGAGGCTCTCGGTGAGGGTCTGAGCGACCTGGCCGTCGGTCAACGCGTTGCGGCGCCGTTATTCGCTGCCGGTGAGTTCTTCGGCGGCTACGCCGAGTATGTGTTGCTCGACGCACGTTACGTGGTGCCTCTGCCGGACGAATTGTCATTCCAAGACGCAGCGGCGCTCATGGTCCAGGGGCTCACGGCTCTCTACCTGACCAAACAGGCGAGTCCAGAAGGTAAGACGGTGTTCGTCAGTGCCGCCGCGGGAGGCGTCGGCACCCTTCTCGTCCAGCTTGCGAAACGCGCTGGGGCGAAGAGGGTGATCGCCGCCGCGAGCAGAACCGAAAAGCTCGAAATCGCCCGGGCGCTGGGAGCTGAGGTGGGCATCGACTACACCCGGCGGGATTGGGTCGACCAGGTCCGTGCGGCGACCGGCGGCCGGGGGCCCGACATCATTTACGAATCTGTCGGCGGTGCCGTGACCGCGGCGAGCCTCGAGGCCCTGGCGCCGCTCGGCGAGCTCGTCATTTACGGGGCCCTCAACATCCAGAGCTTTCAAATGGGAGTGCCGGAGCTGTTGGGCCTCATCTTCAAGAATCAGTCCGTGACCGGGTTCGCCGTGGCGCCGATCCTGACCCCGGAAAACGTCCGGAGCGGCCTCGGGGAGCTATTCGACCTCGCCGTGGGCGGCCGGCTCAAGGTAACGAGGGGAGGAAGCTACTCGCTCGAGCATGCTGCCCAGGCACATCAGGCTCTCGAAGGACGGCGTACGACCGGCAAAGTCGTCCTGGTGCCGTAGGGTCATTGGGGGAAGTCTTAGAAGATGGCAGAATGGTTCCGATATTTCCATCTTCCAAGACCGACCCCAAAGGTCTCATTTATTCGTGAACGCTCGCCGTCTGGCAGCAGAGTCGCGGCCCGTCGCCAACAGGACGTCCATAACCCCAAGCGATGTCTGAATCGCTTAACCCGCGGCCGCAGCGGACTCGCTCCGCTCTGCTACGCCGCCCGTCCTCAACTCACCTGCTTCTTAGGCGGCGGGGCAGGGAAGTAGATGGGGTCAGTCATGCTTTGAAGTATTGCCGGGGTTCGTTCATCCCAGCACTTCGCCAGCTGGCACTGAGCTAACCACAAAACATGACGGACCCTACTGAGTGCCCGGTGCTGCCACTTTCTGCAGCACTCGCTCGCTGCCGTCGGCGTAGGTTGTGACGATTGAATCCACCCTCCCGTTGTGCCGATGGAACCTCATCGTGAAGCCGGCCACGGGAAGATAGTACTTTTCCCCCGCGATCGGATAGATCTGACTCTCATCACGATAGAGCTCGCCTTCGTGAACGACGAGCTCGAGCGGATCGTCGCGGTCTCCGTAGAGCCCGACCACGTCAGAGGGCGGCTCGAAATTGGCAGCTCGGGCAGGAGGCATCGGAAGGCCAAGCACGGAGCGGCCGACCAGGAGATCACGAATTCTCTGCCGGAGCTGCCAATTCGCGGCGGATTGCAGATTACTCTCTATTGCGACAACCAGATCCTGGCTCGGAAGCAGGTCCACAGAAGCCTCGTAGCCAATCGTGCGCCCATACCAGCCTCGCCACTTGTCCTTGTCGCCCGCGTTTGTCCAGCTTTGCAGTTCGTCACCGAACGCACCGTCGCGGGCTTTTCGGGCGAACACGACGAGATCGGCCGGCGTCGCATACACCGATCCTGCACCGGTGAGGAAGCGGAAATCCTTGTAAGGAGCCGATTCGACCGCGGGTCCGACCCTTCCGGCGCTGAGAACATATGGCAGTGCGCGGTTGGGCATGAGCCGCTGTCCCGTCGCGCTCATCGCGGAGCTCATTTGCGCAGGCTTGAAGATCTCTTCCGCAAGCGCGTCTTCGAACGGGCGACCTTCAATGACCTCTATGACTCTGGCCAGGCAGGTATAACCGGCGCTGCTATAGATTTCTCGCGAGCCCGGCTCGAACATTAGGCCGCGAGCCTTGACGCGCGCAACGATGTCTGCCGGGTAAAGTGGCAGCATCTCTTCCGCGGGCGTTGTCACTCGATGCGGTACACCCGCCGTATGCTTCAGCAGCTGTTCGATCGTCGGTTTTCCTCCACCGGGGCCTCGCGGGAACCCCGGAATGTACTGCTCAACGGGTGCTTGCGGGTTCAGCCGATGCTGCTTTACGAGAAGGGAGACCAGCGCTTCCGTCATGGGCTTCGTGATGGAGGCGATCCCGAAGCGCGTATGGTCGCTATTCGCGACACGCAACTCCCAACTGGCAAAGCCATATGCTCGCTGGAAGACGATACGATCACCCCGCTGGACGAGAATGACGCCGCTGAATAGATCGGCGCGCGCTTGTGGCTCAATCAGCCGTTCGATCTGGCCGGACACGTCGCTCGGCGCCGAGATCGGATCCGGAGTGTCCGCTTCCGGAGGCCCGAACCGAATCGTCGCCAGAAGCGCGCCGAGGACCAATCCGAGAATTCTGATCATGCCGATTCTGACGTCGGGGGCGCCGCAAGGTTTCTCCTACTTCGGTGTGCGTTGAAAGACTGACCTTCGGACTGTCCGCTCGGCTTTCGTTCCCTCCGCTTGTCCGGCGCTGGAGCGCGTTCGTCCTAGCCCCGTTTTGCAACAAGAGGAAACTGAGAGAGACTCCGGCGGTGGCGGCAGGGACGCGGTGACGGCACGCTCGGAGTTGCTGACGCGCGCCGCCCGGCACGCGGAGCGGTATCTCGACACGATCCACGAACGCTCTGTGGGCGCGATGGTCTCCGGCGACGAGCTTCGCCGTCTCCTTCGACGTCCTCTCGCGGAGGACGGAGAGGACAACGGCCAGATCGTCGATGATCTTGCGCAGGCGGGGCAAGTCGGCACGACGGCTTCGCAGGGTCCGCGCTACTTCGGGTTCGTGACGGGCGGCAGCCTGCCTGTCGCGACAGCGGCCGACTGGCTGGTCTCGGCATGGGACCAGAACGCCCAGATGTACGTCATGTCGCCGCTCGCTGCCGTCGTCGAGGAAATCGCCGCGGGGTGGCTGAAAGACCTGCTGGGGCTGCCCGCGACCTGGAGCGTGGGCTTCGTGACGGGCGCTCAGATGGCGAGCTTCACCGCTCTCGTCACCGCAAGGCACCAGGTGTTGCGTGACGTCGGCTGGGACGTCGAGCGCGACGGCCTGTTCGGCGCGCCATCCGTCGACGTCGTCGTGAGCGATGTGGCGCACCGCACGATCTTTACCGCCCTGCGGATGCTCGGCTTCGGCGGCGAACGCCTTCGGCGGATCGAAACCGACGGGCAGGGGCGGATGCGCGCCGATCGCCTGGAGGAGGCGCTGCAGGGAGGATCTGGCCCGTGCATCGTGTGCGCCCAGGTCGGGAACGTCAACACCGGAAGCGCCGATCCGCTCGCGGACATCGTTCCGATCGCCCGTCGGCGAGGCGCGTGGGTCCATGTCGACGGAGCCTTCGGCCTGTGGGCCGCGGCCAGCCCGAGTCTCCGCCATCTCGTGGCGGGGATCCAAGGCGTCGATTCCATCGCGACCGATGGCCACAAGTGGCTCAACGTCCCCTACGACTCCGGCATCGTGTTCACCGCGCATCCGGAGGCGCACGAGCGCGCTTTGACGATGCAGGCGCATTACATCCAGAGGACTCCCGGCGAGCGGGATCCACGCGCCTTCACGCCCGATGAGTCTCGCCGCGCCCGCGGAGTGCCGGTCTATGCGGCGCTGCGGGCCCTCGGCCGGCGCGGGGTGCGCGAGCTCGTGGAGCGCTGCTGCAGCGATGCCCGCCGGATGGCCGATGCGCTGCGACGGCACCCGCAAGTGCGCGTGCTGAACGAGGTCGTGATGAACCAGGTGCTCGTGGGACTCGTCCCGCCGGCCGGCGATCCCCGCGACCAGGATGCGTTCACGCAGGACGTCGTTGCACGCATCCAGGCGGATGGCACTTGCTGGCTGGGCACGACCCAATGGCAGGGCCGGTGCGCGATAAGGATCTCGATCTGCAACTGGTCGACGACGGAGGAGGACATCGATCGATCGGCGGCGGCGATCCTCGCCGCGGTCGACCGCGCGAGCGCGAAGGCCTGACGCCGCCGCTCAGCCCGCACTACCGACGGCGGGAGCAGGATCGACGAACTCCCAGCGGGTCGGGAAGGATCCGTGTGTTACCCGAGAGAGACTACTTGGCGTTTGACCAGTCCTGCTTGCCGATTTTCCACTGGCCGTTCTCCTCGACCAGGTCGGCTGTGCCCTTCATCATCTGGCCATCGGACTTGCCGGTCATCGAGAGCGTCGCTTTCTTGCCGTCGACCTTGAGGTCGGTGAGCTTGATGTCCGTCGGCGACATCATCTTGACAAATTCCATGAGTTCCTTGGGAGTCTTCTTCAGCTCCTTTGCCTGCGCGTCCATCTGCTTGAGCGATTCGCTCGACATCGTCTTCTTGTAGGCCTCGAAGTCGCTCGCGGCGACCGCTTTCAAGTTTGCGCGATAGACCTTCGCCTGAGGTGTCGATTCGATGTCTTTGGCGGGGACTGCGAGAGCGGGCGCAGCCAGAGCGATTCCGAGAGCGAGGCTGAGCAGTGCGCGATTGGACTTCCGCATGAACGTCTCCTTTTATTTGTGAAGAATTTCGGGCGAGACCATACCACGGGAAAGCGAACGATCGGAGGCAAGCCTAAGGGCTTAGAGAAAGGCCGACCCCATCGGCGCTACTACTCCGCCCGTAATGCGTCTGCCGGATCGACTCGCGCCGCCCGCCGGGCCGGCACCCAGCTGGCCACCATCGCGACCGCGAGGAGAATCAGCGCCGAGCCGCCGAGGGTCAACGGATCGCTCGCCGCCACGCCGAAGAGCAGCGCGCGCAGGAATCGCGCGACGAGAGCGAAGATCGCCAGTCCGAACAGGATCCCGACGCTGGTGAGCCCGATTCCATATCGAGTCATTGCCGCCGCCACCGCGCGCGGCGGGGCGCCGAGGGCGATGCGAATGCCCAGCTCGCGCCTTCGCAGCGTGACGACGTAGGCCAGCACGCCGTAGAGCCCGACCGCGCTGAGAAGCAGCGTCACCGCCGTCGCGCCGCCGAGGATGAGGATGATGAAAGACAGTTGCGCGGTCGCCGCGCTGAAGACCGCATTCATCGGCCTCGCGTCGAACAGGGGCAGGGTCGGATCGAGCTCTCGCACCGCTTGCCGCACGGCCGGAGCGATCGACGTTCGCTCGCTTTCCGTGCGGACCGCCAGCGCCATCGTGCGCTTCGCCCCCGCGAACTCGCTGCCCGCTTCCAGCGTCATGGGGATGTAGGCGACCAGCGTCGGAGGGGCGGCGAGCGAAGTGTCGCGCGTGTCGCCCGCCACGCCGATCACCGTGTAGAGACGCCCCGTCGGGAGGGGACGGAACCGCTTGCCCAGCGCCGCCGCGCCCGTCGGATCCTTCCAGAAGAGCTCCGCAGTCGCGCGCGAGACGATCGCTTCGCCCTCTCTCTGTTTCTCCATGGGCTCGAACGGCCGGCCCGACAGGATCGGGATCCTCATCGCGCGGAAGTAGTCCCCGTTGGTCGCGGTGAAGAGCTGGAGCGGCGGAAGTTTGGTCGCGTACGACGGATCGTTCTCCGGATAGAGGGGGTTCTGACCCTGACTCACACCGTGCGGCTCGAGCGGCAGGCGCGACGTCAAGCCCACGACCTGAACGCCGGGAAGGCCGGAGACGCGCTCGACGAGCCGCGAATAGAAACCGACGACGGCAGCCTCGTTCTTGTAGTGGGCGGCCGGGAGCGAAATCCAGAAGGTCGACACGCGCTCCGGATCGAAGCCGGGGCGGACCGCGTTCAAGCGTTGGAAGGTGCGCATCAACAGACCCGAGCCCGCGAGGACGACGAGCGCAAGCGCGATTTGCGCGGCAACCAATCCACCCCTCACGCGATGCTGTCTGCGGCCGGTGGTGCTGCTCCGACCCCCTTCGCGCGGCGCGAGACTGCCGCGCCGGATGCGCAGCGCCGGAAGGGAGCTGCACGCGACCGCGACGAGCGCGGCGACGGCCAGCGTGAACAACACGGTCTGCGCATCGATGCTCACCTCGGTGAGTCGCGGAATGCCCGAGGGACCGGCGCCGACCAGGGATCGCACCGCCACCGCTGCGGCGGCGAGTCCGAGCACGGCCGCCACGGCGGCAACGACCGCAGATTCGGCGAAAAAGTGCAGCATCACCCGGCCGCGTCCGGCGCCGAGCGCTTCGCGGACCGCGATCTCGCGCTGATGCGCGTCGGCCCTGACCAGCGTCAGGTTAGCGACATTGGCGCAGGCGACGAGCAGCAGAAGGCCCGCGGCGGCCGCCACCATCCACAGCGTCCCGGCGATCCCGCCGGTGATGTCCTCGCGAAGCGGCACCAGCGACGGCCTGGGGCGCAACTGGTCCATGATCTGCTCGGTCGAGATGCCGGGAACGAACTTCGGCACCAGCTCGGCCGCACGCGGAAGCACCGCGGCGAAATCGCGCTCCGCATCGGCGACCGTGACGCCGGGCTTCAAGCGCGCGACGGCGCCGTATTCCCAGCCTGCCCCCGGCGGATTTGCAGGGTCGAGCTGAAGCGGAACCCAGAGCTGTGTCGCCGCGGCGGGAAAGTGGAAATGGGCCGGCATCACGCCGACGATCTCGCGACGGACACCGTTCACGTCGAGGATGCGCCCGATGATTCCTGGATCGGCGCCGAACCGCACGCGCCACATTCCCTCGTCGACGAGCACCACCGGCGGCGCTCCGCGGCGATCGTCCGCTTCGGTGAACGCGCGGCCTCGGATCGGCGCCACCTGGAGCACGGGCATGAGCGTCGCGGAAATCGAGGCGGAGGTCACCCGCTGCGGCTCGCCGGCGTTCCCGGGATCCGCGACATTCACCTCGCCTTCCCGATAGACGCCGATTCCCTCGATGGTGTGGGCGAGCCGTTGATAGGTGAAGTAGGTCGACTCGGTCTGCTGCACGTGCATCATGTCGTAGCCCTGCAGGTCGTGCCACGCCCCGACGAGCCGATCGGGATGTCCGTAGGAAAGCGGACGCAGCAACACACCATTCACGACCGCGAAGATCGCGACGCTCGACCCGATCCCGATGACGAGCGTCAGCGCTGCGGCGATCGTGAACGCCGGCGATCTACGAAGTGAGCGCGCCGCTAGCCGGAGCTCCTGCGCAGTCGCGTCGAGCCACTGCGCGGCGCGTTCCCGCCGGCGCCGATGCCGGTCCACGGCCGCGAGCTCGCGGCGCAAGGCCGGCAGATCGCCGAGCTCGGCTTCGGCGTTTCGGCGAGCCGTTTCCTCGGACTGCCCGCCCGCGATCAACTCGTTGATTCGGCTCTCGAGGTGGAAGGTGATCTCGTCTTCTACATCGCGCTCGATGTTGCGTCCAGGAATGCGCGGCTCGCGTCGCATCAGCGGTTCCCCCAGGCGGACGCGTGCAAGACGCGGAACAAGCCCTCGGCGTATCGGGTGAGGCGAGACGATTCGGCGCGCAGCTGCGCGCGCCCGCGCGCGGTCAGTTGGTAGAACTTGGCGCGCCGGTTATTGTCTGAGAGGCCCCAATCGCTTTCGACCCACCCCTTGTCCTCGAGGCGGTGCAGCGCGAGATAAAGCGCACGATCTTCCACGGCGAGCGTTTCGCGGGACGTTTCCTTGATCCACCCGGCAACACCATATCCGTGGCGGGGTCCCCACGTGAGCGCTTTCAGGATCAAGGCATCGAGCGTTCCGCGCAGCAGGTCCTCGGATTCCCTGGCCATCGCGCCTCCCCGGACTTACTCCGGGAAAGCTAGCACCGGGCAAGGGCGCTGTCAACGTTCGACGAGTGGCTTCTACTGGAAGTATCCGTTCACGTCGATGATCAAGTGAACGGAGCCGGTGCCCTGGTCGACGTGGACATCGATGCCGCGTGAGTGAAGAAGCCGGGTTAGAAAAGAGGGGTCATGCAAACTGTCCCCAGACTGGTTTCACTTCTCATAACGAGTAGGACACAACAACCCCCCGGTCCCGCCCTTGACCTTCGAGGCCTTGGTTTTCGCATCCAGGTCCTTGAGGGTTTCTTTTCGGATGCGAAGTTCCTTGACTCGACGTTTGCCGGAGGCGACTTTTCTTCCCTTCGTGGTCATCTCAGACTCCCTCAAAGGTTAAAAGGCTAGTACAGCAAATCGCCGGGAAGGCCGCAGTCGTTGACGCGCTAGAATCGGAGGCCCGGGGAGACGTGCAGGATGTTTGAGCTCGAACGTTTCATCGCGGACTGCCGCGCGGCTCTGAAGGAATCCGTTCCTCAATTAGCGATCAAGGAGCTTGTCGATCGCGCCGTGTCGCGGCCGGCGGACGTGGAGGCGGCACTAGGGACGCCTCAATGGGCGGAGATCGGAACGCTGTATCGCTCACCCGAGCTGACGATCCTGAACATTATCTGGGCGCCGGGCATGTACCTTTACCCCCACGACCACCGCATGTGGGCAGCCATCGGACTGTACGGCGGCAGAGAGGACAACGTTTTCTACCGTCGCACTCCGGAGGGACTGAAACCCTCCGGCGGAAAAAATCTGGAATCTGCCGACACGATTCTTCTCGGCAAGGACACCATCCATGCCGTCACAAACCCGCTCCGCACGTTCACGGGCGCATTACATGTGTATGGTGGGGACTTCTTCGGGGTGCCTCGGAGCGAGTGGGATCCGGAGACTCTGGAAGAGCATCCTTACGATGTGGAGAAAGCGAAGCGGGTCTTCCTGGAGGCGAATGAGCGGCTCGGCGTCCAGGCGGAGGGCGGTCGGCCATCAGCGCTGCGCAAGTCCAGTCCGCGCAAACCAGGCAAATCTGACCGCTAGCTCGCTCTCCTCGCAAAGCGGGTCGGTGAATTTCGGAGGCTGACCGTGGCAAGCGACATCTTCCTCAAAGTGGATGGCATCAAAGGCGAATCGACCGATGCTAATCACAAGGACGAGATCGAAGTTGTTTCATGGTCCTGGGGCGTAACGCAGACGATCGGGTCATCCGCCGGCGGCGGGGCCAGCAGCGGAAAACCCAACATAAGCGAGCTCGTCGTCGGCAAGCTGGTCGACAAAGCCTCTCCTGACCTTTTCAGATCCTGCCTCACTGGCAAGCACATCAAAGACGTCGAGCTGTCAGAGCGGCGGGCCGGCGCGGGGAAGAACAACTTCCTGACGATAACGCTGAAGGACGCCATCATTTCCGGCGTACACGATTCCAGTGGCGGCGAGGCAGCGAGGCCGACCGAAAGCATTTCGATCGCCTTCGCGAAGGTGATCTACGAGTACGTACCGCAAAAGCCAAACGGGCTACCGGGCACGCCCCTCGTGCTGAAGTGGGACGTCAAGGCCAATAAGGAATTCTGAAGAAGGATCGGGAGCACGCGCCGATGAGTCTCGCGATCGACACAGACAAAATCACGGAGGTGATGCTTCCTGACGGGTGGCATACCGTTGCGAAAGGGTCCTTCAGCCTGGACGCCTACGAGTACCAAAAGGGCGGAAAGACGCTCTTTCGCGCCGGTCAGGAAGGGCTCGTGCTCCCCGCCACTGGGTTCATCTTCACAAACGCCAGTGGCGAAACCATCTGCGGACCGATCTCTTCCATTCGAGCGGTCAAACTCTCGAAGGCCGGTTGATCGCCATTAGGGTGGGAGTTAAGCCACCAGTCTGACTGGATCACCGCGGCGGATCGTGCCACCCCGCGAGACGGCAGCGTAAATGCCGACATTGGCATGATTGTGCCGGGCGGCTGTACGCAAGATGCCCGAATCGGCGGGGAGATCCGCCTGAGGCAGCGTCGTCATCACGCAGCGCGCGCACGGCCCCGTCACGTTGAGACGAACTTCATCTCCGATCGCGAGCGTGTGACCGACCCAGGAATTCTCGATAAAGGTCTTTTCACTGGACGCAGGCACCATCACGATGTTTGGCCGAAACCGCCGAACTTCAAAGCGCCCTTCTGGATAGAGCTCACGGAGCCGGTCGAGCGTTACCGTCGTCAAGAGATGAACGGTGGCACAGTCGAAAAACGTTCCCTCGGGCAGAGCGAAATCGGTGACGGTGTCCCTGTGATCGAGACCTTCCATATCGGGCCAGTACTCCTCGGCATTGGCGGACCCTAAGTGGCCGCGCTCGGCGGCACGGAGTTCCACTCGACGGCCGAGCGCCGTGGAGAGGATCTGGTTGAGCTCATTGTGCTGGCTTGTGGCCATCGTGCCGTCCGGCAGCGTGATGCGGATCGGCGGCAAGTTCGGGCTGGCGCGCGGCGGCTCGAGGAAGGTCGCGCGGAAATCGAAGAGGTTCGGCCATTTTCTGGGGTTCTTGGCGCTCGCGACCTTGCCATCGGAGCTGTCCACCAGCGCGTGGGCACGATCTCCAAGAAGCCCGCGTTCGGTAACCTCGGCGGCATTCAGCTCTTCTCCCATCATGGACTTGACGGGATATCGCCAGAGCGAAACGACCAATCCAAGTTCAGTCGGTACTGCGTTTGACATGCTTCGACCTCAATCCGTAGGTTAACTCTCTTACCCCCGATCGCGTCAAAAAGTCCGTATTGGGTTGCTCCGTGGCGAGCGCAGCGAAGGGTGTTGTGCTGTTACGCCTCGCCCTAGGGGGCATCGCGACGGCTAGTCTTCCAAGATCTCGACGCTAGCGCACGCCCTTTTTTGGTCGAGTGGCTCCGGTGATGATGTCCATCTCGTCGATGTCGATTCCCGGCTTTTCACCGCGTTTTTCAACGAGGGCGTTGAGCCGGTCCCAGATCTTTTTGATATCGGGATGATGCCCGGGGACGCTGTCCGGTGCGTCGCTATCTTTCCAGGTAAGGATCTCAATGACCACGGGTTTTCCCCCATCTTCTTTTCCGGAAAGGATGAGGTGAGGCTCCGCGAGCACCAGCCCGAGTTTGAGGCAAGCGGGATGGTGCTGCTTCAGGACGCCGAGAAACTCCTCGAGCTTTCCCGGTTGCACGTGGTACGTGACGTGCACGGTCTCCGGCGGTCCCGCTGCTGTCGCGAGGCCTGCCATCAGCACCGCTGCTGCGAAGAGCGTCGCTGCTTTTCGATTCAAGGTCGTCTCCTTTCCTGCGCTGAATGCGCCTGATATCGCTTCAGGCCGAACGCGCGCCGCCTGCAAGAGTGTTCTCCTTCTGCTTCTGCTTGACAAGCTACGGAGCGAAGGGTTTCGGCACATGTGCCGAAAGTAACGCCAAGGCGGTCGCCACCGGTTGATCTCTGACGTAGAGCTCGTGAAGGGATTGTGTGCACGATCGGGGTCCCTCTTGCATGTTGTATTCGTGAGCAACTCAGACCCCTCGCTTATCTGACCGCCGCGTCGACAGGCGGACGATTCGAGAAGAAATACAACAATGCGACCTTGACCGCAGTCGCGGCCCAGTGGGAGGACGCGCGCCGGCTGGCGTTCGGATCGGTGTCTTGAGATAAGCTGACGAGCAACTTCGAAGGAGAATTTATGCGCGTTCGTCACTCGCGGTCTTGGATCGCCATCGCTCTTCTCGTCGCTTCCACGGGCGTTGCGTTGTCGGATGATCCGAAGGTCGCGGCCAAGCCCGCCGCCACGGGGTCCGTCGTGCAGACCAAAGAGTCGCAAGCGGCCATGACTCCGGGCAAGGCGCTCGATACCCTGAAGGAGGGAAACAAGCGGTTCCGCGCCGGAACATCGATCCAGAAGGGCCTCCCCGCGAAAGTGAAGGCGTCGGCCGCCGGGCAGTATCCCTTCGCCGTGGTTTTGGGCTGCATGGACTCGCGCGTCCCGGCGGAGGCGGTCTTCGATCAGTCCATTGGAGACCTCTTCAACATCCGCGTGGCTGGAAATGTGGTGAACGCCGACAACCTCGGCTCCCTCGAATATGCGACGAAAGTCATCGGAGTCAAGCTCATCGTCGTCCTCGGTCACACCAGTTGCGGCGCGATCAAGGGCGCCATCGACAACGTCAAGCTCGGCAACCTGACCGAGCTGGTCGCCAAGATCGAGCCGGCGGTCGCGGCTTCCGGGTCGGGAACCAGCAAGGACCACGCCTATGTGGACAAGGTCGGTGATCATAACGTGCGGCTGGCCATGAAAGAAATCCGCGAAAAGAGCCCCGTCATAAAGGAGATGCTCGACTCCGGCAAGGTCGGCATGGTTGGAGGAATGTACGATCTCGAGACCGGCGCAGTTACTTTCTTCGCGGACTAGCAGGCTGCTGAAAAATGGATGCGGGCGTCGTGTCTAACTTTCGGCCGCAGGCATTCGCTTCGCGAACGGCTTCCGAGAGGTTCTGCTGCGGGGCAAGGCCCCCGGTCTTGTTGAAAACTCTCGGCTGCCGGTCGCAAGGCGACCGCCGCAGCCGAAAGCCGCGCAGGGCCGTCTGCGGCGTTACCGCTCCTCCCCGATGCATCCAGCATCGCCTTCGTCGCGGCGCCTTGCATCCGACCCCGCGGCGCTCGCAACGCAGCCCATACCCTTTTTCAGCAGCCTGCTAGCTCAGGGAGCGGCCGTGCGCGGGGCGGCGCGCACGGTTCCGATTCGCCACCGGTCCAGCCATTTCGGTCCGACGCGCATCAGCGCCGAGTTGACAAGGATGGTTAGCAGAGAGGCCGCCAGTGTGGCGTTGTACACGGCGTCTTCGACCAGTCCCGCCTGTCGTCCCACCTGAACCAGGACGTACGAGAACTCGCCGATCTGGGTCAGGCCCATCCCGACGAGCAGAGACGTCCGGAGGGGGTAGCGGAAGAGCAGGACGACGGCCGTCCACACGATCATCTTCCCGATAACGACGAGGGCGACGATCACGCCCAGAAGAAGGGGATCCGAGAGGAGCGCCCGAGGGTTGATGAGGGCGCCGACTGTCACGAAGAAGAGTGCCACGAATGCGTCGCGCATCGGAGAGAGGCGAGTCAGCATTTCGTGCGCGTGCTCGGATCCGCTGACGATCATTCCCGCGAGGAAGGAGCCGAGCGCGAGAGAGAGCCCGAGCGCCTGGCTCAAGGCCGCGACGGCGAACCCGAGAGCAAGCGCTACGAGCAGGTAGAGCTCGTCGTTCTTCATCCGCGCAACCCACGCGAGAAGCAAGGGCACGAGCTTGGCCGCGGCAAACACGACCGGCACGAGAAGGAGAAGGCCCTTTCCGACCGCGAGCGTGACCTGGGCGAGCTTGAGGCCGTTGAACGAACCGGCGAAGGGAAGGAGGATTGTCAGTATCACGACGGCAAGGTCCTCGATCAGGGTGATCCCGATCATCAGACGGCCCTGCTCGGAGTGGAGCTGGCCACGATCAACGAGCAGCCGGGACAGGACCATTGTGCTCGCCACGGAGACCACGGCCCCGACTACGATGCCCTGGGCAACGCTCCATCCCATCCACCGTCCGATTCCGACGCCGAGCGCGATGGACAGAAGAATGCCGAGCGGACCGCCGACGATGGCGACCCACTTGACCTTGAGGAGCTCTGCCAGCGAGAACTCCATTCCGATCGAGTACATCAAGAGGATCACGCCGACTTCTGCAAGCAGCTCCAGCGCGTGGACCTCGGAAAGCGTCGGACCTGGAGTAAAAGGACCGACCAGGATGCCGGCCAGGACATAACCGAGGATCAGCGGCTGATGCAACCGCCTCGCGACGAATCCGCCGGCGACCGCGGCGAGGAACACATACGCCAGATCGCGATAGAGCGCGGAGGTCGCGACCACCCCGAGATTCTAGCGTGTACGGGGGTCAGGCATGAATACAGGTATTGGTCTCAGGAGGAATGGGTCGTTCGAATAATCCACGTATTCATGCCTGCCCGATGACGAACCCGTAAACCTGGCCGAAACCAGATTCTGATTCTTGCGTCAGGCGAAGCCCGGGAAAAAATCGGTTTTGATTCGGCTCTTCGGGATGCCGATCTTTCCCAACACTTCCTCGAAACCAACCACAAGCGAGCGCGGGCCGGAGAGGTAAAACGTCCTCTCGCGGTAATCGGGAACCGTTTCCGCGATCATCTCCGCATCCACGCGCCCGGTCCCGCCCCGCCAATCCGGCGGAATACTATTCGCGTCCGTGAGCGTGTACACAGTTTCGATCCCCAACCGTCTGCGGGCCTCCTCGAGCACGTCCCTATAGACGATTTCCGGCGCGGTTCTGTTTGAATAGAACACCGCGATCGGCCGCTTTTCGTCATGATCCAGAAGATCTCTGATCATGCTTCGGAAGGGCGTGATGCCGATACCGCCAGCCATGAAGACGAGCTTCGCTCGTTTGTCCTTCGGCAGCACGAATTCCCCGGCGAGTTGTGAAGCGACGATCTCATCTCCCGGCCTCATCGCGAGAAGCGACCTTTTGAAACTGCTCGCTTCGGGATAGAACTTCACGCCAAGCCGTACCTCGCGCTCGGCCGCTGAGGAAGCGATCGTGAAGTACCGTCTGTTCCCACGGCTATCGGGCCGCGGAAGGCGCAATGTCCATTCCAGGTATTGCCCGGGCTGGAACCGCAATCTTCTATCGGCTGTAAACCGGAAATCATATATGCCGTGGGCGAGCTGCGTTTTGGACTTAAGCTTTAGCAAGTATTTTGCCTTCGGGCTCATGAGATATGAGAGTACGTTTCCCACGAGAAGCGCGAGCTCCGGAGTCACAAACTCTTGGCCGAAATGCAGGGACGGCGTAAAGAGAAACCCCACCAGAGCGCCGTACACAACCCGGGGCGTTCGCGCAGGAGGCGAAGTGAGAGGTTCTGTAAGCATCACAAATGCAAAGAAGAGGATCGGAGTATCCGCAAAGAATTGGCTCGAGGCACGAAGAACGGATGTTCCTGTCGCGAGCGAGACTCCAAGGGTACCCGCCCATGCAACCGCCAGGAAACTTAAGACCAAATCAAACCGGCCGATCTTTCTTGCCACGAGGAGTCCGCCCAAGAGCACAAAGGGCATCATGGCAAAAGCTCCCACCCACCAGCTTGCCGCCCGATTCAACGTGAATGCCCCGAGCGCCACCGCGAACGCCGCGGGATTGAAAATGTGCTTTCTGCGGATCGCGAAGACGTATTTCGACGCCATTGCCCATACCCCGGCCCAGACCACAAACGCGGCACCGGCAGCGAAATATCGCGAGGGTGACTGCGGTGTGATGATCAATGCCAGGATAAACGCGGTGATATAGAGGGACTCGGCGTTCGCGGGAACGCCAAAGAGCTTTGCGAGAGCACTGTTCGCGATCCAGCAGACGGAAACCAGAACCGAAAGCGAAACGAGAAGATGGAGTGGCTGGAATGGGAGAAGCCCGAAGAAAGATAACGCGACCGCCGCCACCACGAGGAAAATGAGGTAGTAGAGAACGAGGCGGTACATCGTGATTCGGTTCAGCACATTGTCGATCAGATTGATCACGAGCTTGGGATCTCTTCCAAACCGCTCGCCACGGTTGGTGAGCATTTCGTATCTCTAAATATTGAGCCGTGGCTGGCTCAGACGTGAGTGGAGGCGTTGGCATCTTCGTCTCGGATGACGGGTGTTGGCGGTGTCGCCTCGCCACCGTTGAACGAATTTTTGAATCCTCGGATACCTTCCCCCAACCCTTTCCCAAGCTCCGGGAGCTTTTTCGGCCCGAAGACGAGCAGGGCGATGCCAAGGATCACGAGTAAGTGCGTCGGCTGAAAGAGACCTTCAAACATAGTGAATTACCTCCATTCAGGTTTTGCGCTCTCAATGCGAGAGCGACGTCTTCGGAACCGTTCTCATCACAGCGTCAGGCGGACCGGGGCGTTCATCCCTTGCCAGGACTGGAAGCAACTGATGGCTTACCTTGTCCGCGACGGCCACCTTGCTCGCGATCTCCCGTGTGTAGCCGCGGTACAGGTTCATGAAGTAGGTCGTCTGTTCGACCGTCGCATGCAGAGCGACATAGCTGACCAGGGCACAGGCGAAGTCCTCGTACTCCTCTGCAGTGAGACCGATGAGGGGATTCGCGCGAGCAAAGCTATTTGTCAAGACGCACCAACCCGGCACCTTCGTACAGCTGAACGAGCCGGCGACTCCACCAACGCGCGCCGCGCTCCGACGCTTTGCCGATTTCGACGTCGACTCGCTCGCGATAGCGATCGACCACCATCAAGAATCCGGCCTCGTTGATCTTGGACGGCCGCGCATCCCTGCGGTTCAAGGCGGCGTCGCTCGTCACGTCGCGTATCTCTCGCCCAAATCCGGCGGAGTCGGAGAAGTCGGCGCCGGGGCGCGCGACGACGTGCGAGCAGGGGCCGGTGCACGGATCAGGAGGACGGGTCATATCGAGCATCTTCGCCACTGCAAACCTCCTCAAGTACTGAAGCGGGGGACGTCCCGCGTTCCTTAAGGAGTTCACCGGCGGGTGAGGAATGGATTTCGTCGGTCTACGGAATTAATCTCGTCTTGAGAACCGCGTTATTGCCGAGACCCGAGTCATCGGCTCCGCCGATGTTTTAGGCCCAATGACCCGTTCTCGGCCAACCCTCTCGGCTACTGGAAGTATCCGTTCAGGTCCAGGATGAAGTCGACGGAATTGCCAGCGGACATGCCACACAACACGTCCAGGCTCCCGGAAGACCCCAGGGGAATGATCGCGTTGTTTGCCCGTGTCTGCCCGGCTCGGAAATTGATGACCGAGGCCAGCGGAGGCGCCGATCCCGACGGATAGAGCGTCAGATACCCAGCGATCGTCGGCCGGGTAATGGTGATGTTTCCGGAGATTGCCGTTGCCGTCGTTGGGATGCCGCAGTTGTTGGCGATCTCGAAGGTCCGCGCCCTTCCGCCGACTAGAGCGGGGCCTCCAAGCGGGCCGATGGCGTTGCGCGTATCGATCACGCGGCAAGGTGCGATGCTGAAGAAAGACGCGGACGGCGTCGTGGAAGCGCCGGGATTGATCCGACCGATGTTGTAACCGTTGGCGAACCAGATCGCGCCGTCCGGACCGGCGACGATGCCCCGGGGGATGCTGCCAAACGGAAGCGGAAACTCGGTGACCTGGCCGGTCGGCGTGATGCGGCCGACCCACGCGTCCACGTAATCGCTGTACGTCACCCACAGGTTGCCATCCACCGCGGCGGCGATGTCATGCACGTCGATACCGGACGGCACCTGAAACTCTGTGTAAGCGCCGGCCGTCGTGAGCCGACCGATCTTCAAGCCATTCGCGTATTGGAACCAGAGATTCCCGTCGGGCCCGGTGACGATCTTGTGAGGGCAGAGGCCGGAGACCGGATTCGGGATGGGGAAGGCTTGGTACTGCCCGCCGGGCAGCACGCGCGTTCACGTTGGGCTGCTGGAGTAGCAGCCGGCCAGCCACAGGGCCCCGTCAGAGCCCAGAGTGATCCCGTACGCAAAATTGTTGACGATGAACTCCGTGAAGCTTCCGGTCGTCGTCATCCGCCCGACGACGTTGACGAGACTCTCGGTCACCCACAATGCTCCGTCCGGGCCGGCGGCGATGCCTTCGAAAGACCTGCCGCTGCCACTGAGAAACTCGGTGGCGACGCCGGAAGGCGTGACGCGTCCGATCTTGTCCGGGCTCTTTCGGACATACCAGACGTTGCCATCCGCGCCCGGCGCGATGTCTCTCAACAAACCGGGATCGGCCAGAGGGTAGTTGGTGAACGTCCCGGAGGGCGTCATCTTGGCGAGCCCGTCCGGATTCAGGGACTCGCCTCCATTGGTCAGGAACCAGAGATTGCCGTCCGGGCCCGCCGTGATGTCGGTCACCGCGACGTCGGAAACCGGGATCGGGAAATACTGGAAAGAGAGCGGGCCCGAGGTCACCAGGTACCTGTAAGCATTCGCCACGCTGCCGACTTGAGAATCCGGATTCGTCACAGAAACGGTCACGAGTCCGGCGGTATGGGTGGGCGGTTTGGCCGTCAGCGAGGTCGAGTTGACGACCGTGACGGACCCTGCGGGAACGCCTCCGAAGCTCACGGTCGCCCCTGCCACAAAACCCGTCCCGCTGACGATGACGATGTTGTTGCCCGCGGCCGGCCCGAAGGCAGGCACGAGACGCGAGACGGTGGGCGCCTGACAGAGTGCAGAGAGAGGAACGAGCAGGAAGGCGCCCAGTGCCGCCAGAGCCCATCCCGGATGCCAATGCCGACGGGGGATATGCGATGAACCGAATCCGTTCATGCTCGCCTCCCGGCTCGGGCGGCTTGCTCCCGAGGCGAAGCCTCCTGGGCCCCCTGGCGGATTATGTTCCACCGCCCGATGCGCGTGAACGAGGAAAAAAGTATCAAAGCCAGACTCGATTGTTTGATTTCTTCGTTACGAACACGCCGACTACCGCGAGTTAATTTCCGCCCGTGCAACGGTTTCCTTGGTCCTTTCCAGCGGCGGGACTGGTCGCTTTCGAGCGGCGGTTCTGGTCGCTCATCTCCTATAGGACAGCGGAGGTGCGAGATGGATCGCGCGGTTGATCTTCCGACGCTTGACTCTGGAAGGCATTCCAGGCCGTAGTCTTTCGTTCGATGAAGAAGACGACAGACGCGGCGACGACGGACGCGGCAAAGCCGATGGGGATCGGACAACTCGCCCACGTCTGCGGTGTCAGTCCCGATACGCTGCGTCACTACGAGCGTCTCAAACTCCTGTGCCCGGCCGGCCGGACGCCGACCGGCTATCGCTTGTACGCACGGGAAGCCATCGCGCGTGTGCAGGTCGTCCAGGCGGCGCTCTCATTGGGTTTCACGTTGGCGGAGCTCTCCCGACTCCTGGGAATGCGGGACGCTGGCCAGCCGCCGTGCCGCGCGGTCCGCGCCCTCGCGGCAGAAAAGCTCGAAGAGCTCGAACGGCAGTTGAAGGACATCCTTCGCCTGCGCACCGGCCTACGCACCGTCCTCAAATCCTGGGATGTCCGCCTCCAATCGGCGCCCGTGGGCGCCCGAGCCGGTCTCCTTGACGCGCTCGTTTCCGGTGAGCTCGATCTGAACCTGCCCGCTCGAACCTCGATCCGCAAGGGAACCAAAAAAAGGAGCCAGAAATGAAGTCCATCCCGTGCATCACCCGAGGCTTTGCGACCGCTCTCGCCCTTGCCGTTCCAGTCGCTGTCGCGGCGCAGACGGCGAAACCGGACTGTTCTATGCATGAAGCCCACGCGGCAAGCCCGGCGGACCCCGCGCCGGCCGAGACTCGAGCCCTCCACGATCACGCGGCGACCTCCGCGACGAGCCAGACTCAGGTCCATCACGACCACGCGATGAGTCCCTACGCGGGCAAGGAGGGTTCCGACGTCAAGGCCCTATCTGCGGAAGAGCTGACGGCATACCGTGAAGGCACGGGAATGGGGCTTGCGAAGCCCGCCGAGCTCAACCACTACCCCGGTCCTCGGCACGTCATCGACCTGGGCCAGGAGCTGCGTCTGACCGACCCCCAAAGAGTCGATCTGAAGGCGGTCTTCGACCGGATGCACACGGCGGCGGTCGCTCTCGGCGAGCAGATCGTCGCGAAGGAGAAGGCCCTCGATCAGGCGTTCGCCTCTGGCCTGATCGACGAAGAGAAGCTGCGCGCCCTCACCACTCAGATTGCGAGCCTCCAGGCGGAGCTTCGCGCCGCTCACCTCAGGGCGCACCTCGAGACAAAGCGGGTCCTCACGGCGCAACAGGTCGCGCTCTACGACTCCCTGCGCGGCTACGCGGCGCCAGCACACTCCTGAGGTCAGAGCAATCCGACCGCGCGCGATGCCAGGAGCGCCACGACGAGCAACGAGATCAACGCTTGCAGCATCGACAGGACCTTTGCCCACCTGGAAAGGACGGGTGTGTCGGTGGGGGAAA
>Ga0070698_100000339_pt1 | contig 48152 bp, 68 predicted proteins | sample KBSK1502metaG_FD_65477 | JGI IMG/M metagenome (GOLD analysis project Ga0070698, IMG submission 65477) | Corn, switchgrass and miscanthus rhizosphere microbial communities from Kellogg Biological Station, Michigan, USA - KBS K1-50-2 metaG | ecosystem: Host-associated > Plants > Roots >...
TTCGTCCATCCTAAAGCTTGAAGAAGAGATTGCCACCATGTAAATGGGGGTGGCGGTGGGGGAAATACAAGAGGAGGTGGCGGCGGCAATGGGGAAGTCGCAACGCGAGGGGCTTCTACCCTCCCATTGAACCGATAGTAATCCAACGCCCGACGTGCAAAGCGAAGGCGACTAGGCAAGCCCCCCTTGGGATCGCTCGGCCTCTCAAACGCCACCTCAAAGATATACACCGCGTCATCAAGGCTCTTGGTTTTACGAAGCCGTTGTAGGGCTCGGTTTTCAGAGCCAAGAAGCTCCTCTACAAGGAAACGATAGGCCGCCTCGTCAGACGAGATATCCAACCCCAACGCCCCCGCAAACGCCTCGAACTCTGTGCGTCTAACGCCTGTCCACTGAGCCCAGCTCCAACCACCTCGACTGCCGGGCACCAAGGGATGACGTTCGTTCACCGGCAGCATCCCGCTTTCACCGCCGAGATTGCCAACGATGCCTGCCGCCTGAAAATCCTCCAATGGCGCGACATCAATCATCAGATGCTTGATAACCCAAGCCCCGCGTTTCTCGAAGGGCTCGGTCTGATCCGGCATGTTGAACTCAGTCATTCCTCACTCCTCCCATACAATTCGGCCTCTGCCTTGCGTCGTGCTACGGAACCTGGAAATGCGCGACCAACAGGGGGTCGGAATAGAAAAGCGTATCGTACACCGTCATAGTCACCGGCACGATGGCGAGCGAGGATGTCGGAGCGATCAAAGTTCGGAAGGCCCACGTCATAGGCATAGGATGTGAGCGCACCCAATTGATTATCATTCGTGCAGACATCCCCGACCCTCTCCAAAACCTCCGCTGCATATCGCCATATCTCCGCTACGTCTGGCCGGTGCCCATCAAAATGCACGATCAACTCAAAGGCCCGCCAAGGGATTTCACGCATCTTTCGATCGCTCAATTTCCGCCACTCGCCCCTGTTCCATTCCCTTAAGCCTCGACAATTCCACAAGCTGATCGAGGCGGCTGTTAAGCGTCAGGTGCAAGTCAATAATCTTCTTCCTCGCCCCCATGACACCAACCGCCGCAATCAACAGCGTTGCCATGTTTATAACAATCGGTGCCCAAAGGATCGCGCTCACTTTGCGTGCAGCCCTACGACGATAACCACTGTACTAATGATCGCTGTCGCTACCCCAATAGATGATATCATTATGGCGTATCGCGTTGTACAAGACGCAAGATGCTCCAATAGGCTCACCCGCAAGACCTTAATTTCTTCGGCCAAGGCCTCTATCCGCCCCAACCGAAGCCATAGTATTTTCTCTTCGCCCTCATCCAAGGTACGTCCCCTATGGTTACTAACAATTTGATACATAGGGGCATTAACCATTTCACACAAGGGAGGTGTGGTTAAGGTGCCTTGCACCAAATATCCCCGTCCACATCAGGACAAACAGGAGGGGCACGGTTGGCAATCTTTTCCACCTCATGCTCCACTCGCCGTTGGTTCATGATTTCCCTCTCGATATACCACACGGCCTTCTGCAAGTCTTGAATGCAATCTGCCTTTCGCCCTGCACGAAGGAGGTACTTTAGCGCATTACCTCGAAGATAGTTGCCGCTTGCGAAGGCTTCTATAACATCAATGGCTTCTAGCCCCCCCTTCCCTTTGTAGTGCGAAGGGCTATGCACCATAGATGGCACACAAGCATGTCTTTCCCCTGGTTTATACAAGGTATGACATACAGGACAATCCACCTTACCATGTATTATTGGGTCAAACATTTCTTCCGGTGACATCCACAATACTCCTATCATTTATCGTTGTCGGCTTCCCGCTGGAGGGCCGGCTTCTCCCATGTTCCAAAGCATTGCCATAGGTCTTCGGCCTTGGAAGTCGCAACCTCCACTGTCTTTCCGCTTGCGACATACTGCTGCACGATCCCAGCCCTAGCCGCGTCCACATCCCCCTGACCAAAGAACCAAAGGATTGCAAGGACTGCGGCCTTACCGCTGGGTGGGGTCCAAAGGCAAGTACCGAATATAATTGCAAAGCCATTCATCATTCACATCCTCTCTCGCCGGTTATGGGATCAATAAAGCAAGCAGCGCCATCACTAAGAAGACCACTACGAGCGCCGCCGTCAGTGAAGGTGGCACAAGATTTAGCCCCACTCCTATAAGCGTATGCATACACATCCTTAAACTCCTGCCAGGGTAGGTCATGGGGGACGTTTACGGTTTTGCTGATCGCGCTATCAATGAAAGGCTGTGCCGCCGCAAGGACATCGACATGTTCTCTTGGAAGCACATCACGCGCCAACCGTCCACGTACCCCAAGGTATGCCACCCCATAATCTTTCGCTTCGACATACATCTGCCCAGAGGGAGTATTAACTGCTCGTCTTGTTTCATAAGACCACACCGGCTCGATCCCTGACGAGACGTTATCGCAGGTTTGGGAAATGGTGCCGGTAGGGGCGATGGAGGTGAGGTGGGAGTTTCGGATGCCCACCTCTCCAATACCTCCAAGTATGTCAGCAGGGAGTGTCTGGATGAATGCACTGGCAAGATACTTCCTCTTATCAAACAGGGGGAACGGCCCCTTTTCCATTGCAAGATCGACGCTGGCCCTATACGCCTCATCTCGTATCGTACGAAGGATCAAGCGCTCTTCAACAAGGAATCGGCTACTGGCGTATGGATAGCCTATTGCTTCAAGAGCGTTCGCAAGCCCCATGACACCGAGCCCCATCCGTCTCTTCGTCAACGCTTCCGCCCTCTGTGCATACAACGGATACCTACTCCTATCCGTCACGTTGTCCATGGCCCTTACCACCGCTGGGATATCACACCGAAGCTGATGGTAATTGAACCGCCATCGCCCCGGAGTATCTAACGTTAGATACTTTACGAGGTTGAAGGAGCCGAGGAGACACATCCCACCGGGAGGCAACACTTGCTCCGCACATGGGTTACTGGCCGCAATCGTCTCACAATACCACAGATTATTCATTGCATTGACGCGATCAATGAAGATGACGCCGGGCTCTCCATAGTCCCAGGTGGAGCGCATGATTGTTTCCCATAGGGCGCGAGCGTCAATGGTTTCGTAGTTACGGCCATTGAAGCGAAGAGTGAACGGATGGCCTTCCTCCACCGCTGCCATGAACTCGTCCGTCACCGCCACCGAGAGATTAAACCCGGTCAGGGCATGAGTGTTTTGCTTGGCTCGGATGAATTCTTCGATGCTGGGGTGGTCCACTCGTAAAACGCCCATTTGGGCACCTCGCCTATGCCCTGAGCTAGCAGTAGCCAAGCATATGGCGTCAAAGATGTGCATGAATGAAACAGGCCCACTTGCCTGTGAGCCAAGCCCTCGGATTGTTTCCCCTCTCGGGCGAAGCGTTGAAAAATCATAACCCACCCCACATCCCATGCGCATGGTGGCCGCAGCCTCCGTTGCGCGTTGCATGATCGAACCGGGACCGTCTACGTAGCTGTCGGCGATGGTATCAGAGACCGCGCAGTTAAACGCCGTGACCGCCTTGCTGCTGCCCATCGCGGCCTGAATACGGCCAGCGGGGACGAAGCGTTGTTCGCCAAAGATGTCTCGCGTTTCATGGAAGTGATCGTCGCCATCGCAAAGGGCAGAAGCTATACGATTGATCTTCTCACGATAGCCCTCACCTTCCCCACGATACTTCATACCGTCGAGCTGATCGCTCCATTCGGTCATCGGCCCCCACGTCATACCTCAAGTACCTCCCCTCTGAATGACACCAACCCAGCCCTTTCATCCAACACAAAGGCCACTTCCGGCCAGAGTAACCTTCCGCCCACAAACGTCAACACCACAAAGCCGCTCCTCCAATCGCACACCGAGGCTTCGGTGTAATTCACAAACTGCGGCCCATACGGTGCCGCCAAAGTTCCGCTATTAATGCCCCAACGAGTACCACGCCGGTCACTATAAGCGACCACCCCAAGTTGGTGATCGTGTCCAGTAACCATGTGAACCCCTGACTTGATGGTGTTGTTTCGAGTGGCATACTCACCCCCTTTGTAGCGGTGCGTCACTTCTACCATGTCATCGGTGTTGGGGTTGATGAGGATCGTCCAAGCCGGTTCCCAATCAGGGAAGTGATCCTTTAATCGGGTGCCGTGGATGCCTACAGCCTCGGGAGCAGCACCCACGAGATAGGTCTCGAACCTAGCATCATGGTTCCCCATAGTCCAACCGAAAAAACAATCGGTAGGGGAAACATCGTAGATTTCACGTAAACGGGATTGGGCTGTTGCAAGCTCGTCGAGCAACAAAGGTCTTGCTGCTGCGTCTTCCCAGGCCCCTGCGGGCCATCTGCTGATACGGCTTCCATCTATAACATCTCCGTTAAGGATGATACCATGTGGATAAAGGTGCCTTGCAAACTCCACAAAAGCACGATGAGCAGTGCTAGGTTCCCCAGGCCAATAGTGACAATCTGAGCCAATGAGAACGATCCCATCAGGTATCTCCACAGGAAAGAAGGCGCGGTGGTCGGGGTCGGGGGTTGTGACATAACGTGCATTCACCTCCCCACGCCGTCGTCGGGATCGGATCGCTTCGGGGTGTTGGGAGTTCAATCTAAATACTTTCGTATAATCTTGGCCCATACAACCAAGATTTCTAGTTTTGTTTCTTCATCTATCATATACCATTCAGCTCCAATACCACCGCGATCCGCTATATCATCCTCTATAAGGCAGGCTGCTTCCATAGCCTTCTCGTCTAAAGTCATACCACAAACCTCCTCATCGGCGCAAACGTCCTAGCCACAACCCTCAACTGCCCGCTCGTGACCAACCCATCCAACGTCATCCCAATCATCCTTGTGTCAAAGAAGTTCCTCATATGGGCACGGACCAAGGCTTCGGGAACCTCGCCGCCGCGCTCACGCACCCACTCTACAATCGTATCTTCCTTATGGCGTTGAGGGTTCGCCCCCACCATTGCCATGATGGCGTCTAGGTCTTCTTCGGTTCGCCAGAGGAGATCGAGGGCGGCGGCGAAATCCGACACACAAATGCTTTCTCTCCCTCGCGAACAAGCAATAACGAGTGATAATTTAGCCGCGTGTTCCGCTCGTCTATTACCATAGCCTTCCATAAGCCCGGCCCAAGTTCCAATACTCCCGTCTCGTCTTTTTTCATCACCGACCCTCTTCCCTGCCCACTGCGTAAAGTGGGAAAATGCCTCGGTAGTCCATTCCACATATCCTGCAACGGAGGATGCCACCTTCATCGACGGCCCAAGCGCACTCCGAACGCTCGCACCGAAATCGCCTATCGTTCCCTGGCTGAACACTCGCTCTTGTTCTTCCCTCCCCAACACGAAGTGTGTCCGTGCTGGCATCCCGAGTTGAAAGCGGGATAGGGGGATTGCTTCTTCTATCCATGCGGGCTGGGCTCCGAGCAGGGCTGTTATATAGTGGTTGTACGCGGTTGTTTCACGGTTCTGTTCTTGGGCGCGGACGGAGGTTTTGTCGTAGACTTCCTCCATGTCCCAAAGCTTGCTGAGCTGTTGGAGGGCGGTGATGCCGGCCTCCTTGCCGAGGATGACACCGACTTCATCAGCGAGAATTGCATAACATTGTGGCGCTGGCTCATCACGCTTCCTGTCCTTAAAGACTTTACCGATGTCACCGATCATCCTCGGGAAGGTGAATTCGGTGGGGGCGATGACGACTTGGGGCGTGGTCATAGGAGCACCGGCTACGATATCACTGACCCTCGTGACACCTGTGTGATCCCTCAGCGCCGCCCGAACCGCACTGATCGTTGACGACTTCCCAAAGCCACTGGTCGCTACCAACATCACGTAGAGATGCGGATAAAGGGGCCGACCCGCACGGATCGTTGTCCAAACACGCCGACCGAGGAGGCAACTGGTCAGCGCCATACCGCCCCAACGGCGGAAAAGCGGGTCGGCCCCAAGCGGTTCAGTGGCTTCCATAAAGGAGGCTACTAGGTCCAAGGATCAATCTTCCAACCCAATAGTATGACGCCATCCCTCTGCGCCTAGCCGATCATCCTCATCTGCAAAATCGAGGAAGCTTTCCAAACCATCAATGTGCTCAAGCAAGGTGAACACATCTTTAGGCGTGGCTTTGCCTACGAGGTTTTTGCCTCGGATGATGTTGATTGCTCTTTCAGTATGAACGCTCCATTTTGGCCCCATCTCTCACGCCTCCCCCGCGATCGGGCTCACTGCCAACATCGCGTCCATGAACGCCCTCTCTTGCTCTTTCATCCCACGATGAAGCGTGATATGCAACCCGTGGATCATAGCAAACACCTCCTGATAGTCCGCATGCATAATGGTACGGTAGCCGTCGTCGAACTCGAACACGGCTAGGTAGGTGTCGATGCCGTGTTCCTTGCAGAAGACATTAAAGGCTTCTGCAACGGCTTCGGATTTGGTTTGGTTGGTCATGCGATTTCTCCTTCCTTAGGCCAAGGTTGGCCGGGTTTCCACTTCCACATTTCGCTCTTTTTCCAAGAGCGACCGACAAGGATTTCAACGGGGATTACCATCCGCCGCCCTCGAATGTTCATCCCAAAAGACATGAGATGTAAAATCCTTCCAAGGGCCACATCGTCTCCCCATCGCACCATACCAAGAATAGCATCGTGAACCTGTGCGAGCAGCCAAGCGCGATTGGGCTGACCACTATGAGGAACAACCCCGAGTTCGACGCTTCCATCCAACTCCTCCCATATCCTACACAACGCTACCCCCACCCAATCCACGATCATTGACTGTTGAGTTTGTGCAAGAGCCTCACGGCGTGTATCGCGAGCACCATCGCCCACAAGCCGACCAAGAAAAGTCCTTCTGCGCCCCACAGGAGACACCAACTGGCCGGTTTCAACAACCTCAGCCCAAATTTCGTTCTGCCTTGCGCGAACTCTCGGGTGACGGGCGAAGAAAACCTGCTGATACTCCTTCGCCAACGCCAACTTGATATGTGCATCGCGTGCGATCCCATGTGGGCTCATGCCGATGGCTGAGCCGTGGCCTATGTGTTTGGCGTAGTCCCTATACCCAAGGTTATCATCCCAAGGTGGATGTAATTCCGCGCTAACCCGATCCGAAACAACATCCGGCCAAAACAGTTTGGCAACCTCAGTGTGAAGGTCTTTACCCGCCCCGTGCGCCTCGATATAACCCAAATCTTGTGCGTCATACGCCACCGCCTCGCTCTCGGCCTTTTCATAGTCCGCGTAGAACAACACCAAGCCAGGGTCGGCCACAAACATCCCCCGGCTTCGATCCGCTACGTTCTGTATGTTACCTCCGGTCCAAAAGGCGCTCTTGCTGCTAGAATATCTGCCTGTGACTGCGGCACCAACGTTAACTGAGGAGCGCCATCGCCCATCAGCGTCAAGAGTAGAGCGCAGTAATCCCAATTGTTTTCGGGCACCACGAGCCTCCAAGATCGCGTCCACAACGCTGGCTGTGGCCCCTCCGAATTTCCTTCGCAAACGATCGAGACATTCATCATCCGTGCTCACCTTGTGCTGTTTGTTCTTCTGGGGTTTCAGCCCCATCAGTTCGTAGAGAAGTTTCCGGCATTGGACATGGCTGTGGGGATTGAACAGCTTTGGAACCAGCCGGCTTTTTCCGCATGTACCACACACCACCCCCCCACCTGGGGTAGTATCGCTCGTGCTTTGGAAGGGCAGGGCCTCCGCTAATGCGTCTTCCTTCGGCCAACGATGAAGTTTGTTTCCTTCGCACTTCCCACTCCTCTTCTCTGTCTCGGTCCAATAGGGAGCGACGATGGTTTGGAGAGAGGCGATGGCCTCCCGCTCCACCTCCTCCTGCCCTTTCACTGCTGCGCTTCGCGCTTCCTCGCTGATCGCAATCCCCCGCATCGCCATCGCAAACGCCGGGGATTGCTGCGCAAGCTGAAACTCATACATGCGCTTGTCGAGAGGGTCGGCTTCCACCAGCGGCAATAGCGCATCGGCCACTTCCGCCGTGATCGCGCAGTCCATGCAATTATAGAGCCAATGTGTCCTTACTGCACCGTGCCCTTCAAGGTCGCTCTCGCGAAGGATCAGCGCCACCCTGACCCCCACAACTTCATCCCAATCAACACCAGCAATGCCACCCCAATCGCCTCAAGCGCGATCCCAACGTGCTTGTCAAACCACAGGTCGATATGTATTGGGCATTCCATTAGGGATTACGCCAGGGAAGGACAATCTGGACACGCCCTTCTGGAATAAGCCCCTTCTTCTTCAAGATTTCAATCTCTCTTTCAATTTGAGTAATGATAAACCCACACCCCTCATAAAACTCTTCCGTCTCCTTCACGGGGTCGCCCGGCGTGTATGCCGCAGGCGCATCCGGCCTTGGGCACGGCAAATTCGCTCCCCCCTCCCCCGCCTTATAACACCAGCACTCTGCAACCATCCCGCCGTTCTGGATCGCGCAGATATGCTCACGCACAAAGCGCTCCTGGCGACGGATGGCTTCAAGGTGTTTGCCTATTTCATCGAAGTCATCGGCGGTGCGGTTAGACATATCAGGCCTCGCGTTTCTCTTCGGATTGTTGTCTAAGCAATTTCCAAGGGAGGGGTGGCTTCCCATATGTGCTCCCGAGAAAGGCCAGTGACTTAGGAAGCTCAGGTTGTAGGACGTGATGCATCAGCCTCGTATCATGCCGATAGTTCATCACCTTTATCCCCATCCGCGCCCAGATGTAACTGACATCGTATAGCCCATTCTGAAAGACCTTGGGTGTCGCCGAGGCCAAAACTTTCTCGATCCAGGACCACGCGGCGACCTCCTCCTCCGCTGTCTTCCAATACGATCGGTTCGGTGCTCGGTAGTCCACCAACGGACAACAAATGGCATGTCCCGCGTCGGCTGCAAACCCCACACACGTAACCTGACCGCGCACAGTTTCGATGTCTACGGATAATAGCATCGACGCGCTGCCATACTGATCCCACCATAGGTCTAGGTCTCCGAGGGTTGGCTCGATCCAAAGTTCGCGGGTCAGCTTATGTAATATGACATCAGGAACCTCTGCCTCTTTGATCGCACGCATGATGTCGGCTGCGACAACCCCGAGAAAGCGATAGTCTTGTAGAACATGCGCCGGGTGAAGGGTCGGGACAATCTTCGTGCCCGACGATACACGTTGCGCGAATTGCACGATACCACGCGCCTCTGTGATCCCCGTAGAGCCCGTAAACGCCCAGAGGGCTCCAGCGCCCAAAGGTATGATAACATCCGGGGCATAGGCTTCCAGTTCCTTCGCTAAACGATCCAACGCAGGACGGTGTTCGGGGCGTAGCCAGCCATAGTTGGGAGCGTACCATTCAGTCTCCTTAAATCCATCCCGCTCGCCTTCCGCTGCCCCCGCAAACAACTTCTGCATGTCATTATCAGGAAGCTGTGTATCCCATACGTTCCCGATGAAGTGATCCTTCCTGGCCCACAACAGCGGCCTCAAGCCGTGCCGTTTCATATCGGGCCGGAAGCCGAGAGGTGGATCGTCTGTTCGCGCGAGCCCTGTCATCCTGAGCATCCGCCAGAAGAGCCTGCCGCTTGGGCCTACAAGAGGTTCATTGACAACCATCTCCTCATAAGATGGGCTTTCTGCCACAAATGCTAGGCGCACAACGCTCTCCGTATACGTTGGCCTTCCATCTTACAAGTGTGACAATATCTTCGACCATCGGGACGTATCCTGTCCAACTTATGCCCACGTTGGCATGTCTCTGTATAATGATGCTTCCCTGTTGGGCGTCTCCCGTTTCGACAATTCTCTAAAGGCGTCAGTGTTCGCAAATGTTCTGGGTTCCAACAGCTAGGGTTGAAGCACATATGATCTACAACATGACCATTTGGTATCTCTCCAACATACATCATGTATGATAACCTATGTACATACACCAAGCGATCATGAAACCACGTTTGTCTATAGCCCCATCCACTTTGCGAGCCGGTAAATAACCAACAACCACTTACCTCATCAACTACGGTTTTACGCCATAGTTTTTGCGATGGGGCCTCGGCGATGAAGGCGAGTTTCAAGAAGACCGATCCTTCAAGCCATTATTATAGCCTCGCTCAAAAGCTTTCTTCCCTTGGGCGCGAGCCTCATCCAGCAAACGAAACAAAAAGACCATGTTCCATTCCTCTCCCCCTCTAACATACTCTTTGCGTAAGGCGGCTTCCCTTTCTTTATCTGTCATCTTCATGCTCCAACTCATCCGCCTCATCCAAGAGCGCAAGATACTTTTCGTAGAGCGCGATGATCCTGCGAAGGCGATGGTTCTCTTTCAATGCCGCAACGCGGAGGGTGTGCTCCTCCAACCACGCCTCATAATAATTCTCTGTCTTTGTAAAATCATTCATTGCATCACCCTCCGTAAGTTCCGCCTAGTTGCATACCGCGCCTTCTTTTCCTCTGAATACTCCCCATTCACCACGAACGCCACCAACTCCCGACCGGCTTTGGTTTGATCCAGCACGTTTAGGGCCTCCGACAGTGCCACAGCATCGTCGCCGTTCGCTTGGGTCATTGGCATGTTGGAGCTGAAATCCTCATCCCCCTCCTCACCAAACACCTCAGGCGTCAGCGCCTCGGTCTCCCGATGAACCATCTTCCTCCGCTCATCCACAAAATGATGCTGGGCGACAGACATCATCCAGGCCGGGGAATGTACGCCATCCCATTCCCTCTGCGCGCGAATGATCTTCTCCACAGCGCCTTGGGTAAGGTCTTCGGCATCAAGCTGGCTGCCTTTTGCAAAGTTCTTTGCCGCCCGGCGAATGCTAGGGAGGAAGGTAAGGATTTCGGTATCCGACAATGACATACAGACAATCCCTCTCTACACCCCGGAAGGGAGAATTCAACACTACAACTTTAACGCGAGTTGGTCTGGGAGGAAGGATTTGAACCTTCGACATCCGCCTTCCAAGGGCGACACTCTACCTGTCTGAGCTACTCCCAGATCGTTGGGGGCCTCCCACCCCCTCGGAGGTTAACGCGCTGCTGGTAAAAACCCCGCCGTTGTACCTCTAAGTCTTGGAATGTTACGCGTTGATAACCGAGACGCGCCCCTCGGAAGGCGGCAATTTTAAACTAGGAATTACCCCAGATTGCCGCCCTTACTCTACAACCCGGAAGTTCGTCAGCGTGTTGCTCTTTCCCATCGTCCCATCCCGACGCTTGTAGGTCTTGAGGCCCACCGTCGCCAGCACCGTTCGGTTCTTCATGAGATCAACGGCCTCCGTCAGCGTTCGCCCCTCAAGGCTGATCCCATGTCCGGCGACAATCTCCCGCACCTGATACAAGTCCCTTTCGGTCTTGATATACCGCGTCGTAAACAGCGGCACACCACGCCAGCTTCCATCCTCAACCGCATCCAGGTCAACGTTGGAATACGGCTCGACGGGAACATGCGTGAACTTCGCGATGCTCAAGGCATCGTTCTTGGGATCGCTCTCGTCATACTCTTCATTCTCGCTCTCGCGTGCGGCCTGACAGCGCAGAACCCACTCGCCAGAGGGAATGACATCCTTCGGCTCTTCCATCGCGCCCAGGTCGGTGTTCATCAGCTTCTCGTAATTGCTCATCGTTGGCTCCTTTTTTGCCATCGGTCAGTTTGCCTTCTCCAAAACAGATACAAGCGCCTTATACAGAGCAAGTTGATCTATTTTAAGACTTGCTCTCAACCCCTCTGCCTCCTCCCTTGCCAATGTGATCCGAAAATCCCAAGGTGCTGGTTTGACGATCTTACGAACGCGTTTGATTTTCATGCTGCTGCTCCTTTCGGTGGGGTTAGATTACCCTTTCACACAAAGAACTTGCTTAAGCGTATGTATGATATCGACAAGCTCGATTTGAGCTGCCATTACAGCGTCAATATTTTTATACGCTCCAGGCGTTTCATCAAGCACCCCCACATCCTTACGACATTCCACTCCCTTAGTCGCCGCTATATGATCTTCAATCGTAAAGGTTCTTTCCGCTTGCCGTCGTCCCATTACACGTCCCGCTCCATGTGAGCAAGAGTTGAAACTGTCTGGATTTCCTTTACCTCTGACGATGTAAGATCGAACCCCCATTGATCCTGGAATAATGCCGAGGTCGCCATCACGAGCACGCACCGCCCCCTTACGGGTTACAAAAACATTTTGTCCGAAATGGTTTTCGCGGGCGACGTAATTATGATGACAGTTTACGGCATCTTTGTCAACCGTTATATCGCGTTCAAGTTCCGTTCTAATCGCGCTAATGACATTAGACAACATAATCCGTCTATTGACCGCCGCAAAATCCTGAGCCCATGAAACAGCCTCAATATAATCATCAAAAACCTCTGAGCCCTCAGGAAGATAAGCGAGATCGACATCTGGTAGGTTGATAAACCAACGCTTCATATCAACCTTCGCTTGTTCAATAAAATAACTACCGACAGCATTACCAATGCCCCGAGAGCCTGAATGTAGCATAACCCAAACATCTTGGTTTTCGTCCAAGCAAACCTCAATGAAGTGATTTCCCGTTCCGAGAGTTCCAAGATGGTGAGGTGCCCGTTGTGCAGCACGCCCTAAACGCTTATGCTTCTCCGTTATGTGGGTTAGACCGGACATAATAGACTGGTTCCCATTCAGACCAATTTCATACAATACCCTTGTAGGAGGATCGCTCCAAGAGCCTCGATCATTTACCCCACCATTATCCGTGCGCCCATGGGGAACCGCCTTCTCGATCGCTGAACGCATACTTATGAGACTATCCGGTAAATCGTTGGCGTTTATATTGAGCCGGGCTGCGACCATACCACAACCGATATCAACACCAACTGCGGCTGGGATAATAGCCCCCTTGGTTGCAATCACGCTGCCGACCGTAGAACCCTTACCCCAATGTACGTCTGGCATGACAGCTAGATGCTTGAACACAAAAGGCATTTGTGTGATGTTAATTAATTGTGTCACAGCGGCCTCTTCAACAGGCACGCCCTCAGTCCAAGATTTAATTGGAATACGACCACCACCTATCACATTCATTTAGGGGCACTCCTATAGCCACACACACCTTCCATGATGTCCAACAATCCCGTTTCCTGCGGATACTTCGCTTTCACTCCTTTCATTGGTACACCAATGTCTATGGGCATGTCGTCGGGGGGTGTAGTAAAAATCCACCTCTTCCCGTCTATCTGCTCAACAAGGACGCTCGCCGGTACACGACGTAGTATCTCTTGTGGGAGCGCTCTGCCAAGGGCAGTCGGATAATAACGCGTCGGCATGTTCTTGGCATTCGCAGCGGATATCGCGGTCTTTGCCTTAACCAATTCCTCATCATCATCCTTCGCAAACCTCTCTGTCTTCGGCCCGATCAGCTTGAGATGCGCGGTTACGATAAGATGGCAATGGAAGTCCGGTCCCGCAAGCCAGGAGAGGAATTGATCCTCTGCGCGCATTGCCGCGCCCCACTCCAGATCACGGATCGCGCCAAACTGTCGATTGTTAATGAACATGACATTGTGGAAGGCTGCATCACCGAAGCCGGTGAGGCTGTCGAGCACAATGATGCTTTCTGGCCCCCAAGAGGCCACCGGGCCCCAAGGGTGCTCCTTATCCACCTTCCCCCAATCATCGAGAGCACGATGGGCCTTGCGAAGGGCTTGGGGCTCGTCACGGAATGTCATGCTCCCATCGCTGTTGACTTTCATCTTGTCTCGAAGGGGAAGGATGGATAGGGTGTCGGGATGGTTGCCGCCGAAGGTGAGAAGGGGGTCTGCATTCAAATCAAAATCGAGTATCCCTATTCTAAAGCCAGCTTCCAGCAAACAAGCCATTGCGCCTGTCTTACCTGCCTTAGGTCTCCCCATAGAAACCAATCGGAGGCGTTCAGCGAACATCCTTGCTCTCCTTCACATACCCAGCCTTCAACACATGTTCTCGTACACTCGGGGCTGCCGCGCACACGTCTAAAAACTCACAAGGCTTTCCACCAGCAGCGAAATTACAAACAGCAGTCCGACGAGGCCAATGACCAGCGGCATGATATCGATGGGCGTCTGCAATGAGAGATAGGATTTCGCGTTCGGTCTCGGCGCGGTGCTCTGGCCCCTTTGTGATCGGTGTCCTTGCAATCCGAACCCCTCCTGCCTGGATTTGCACAGCCTCCAGCATGACCCCATCGCACCGTATGCCAAGCTTGTGGGCGGCGAGATCGTAGGTAGCCACTTGAAGATTGGTTTCATAGCCTCTCCAGTAATCGCGTCCGAGATAGCGGGAGGTGGTTTTGCGCTCGTGAACGAAGCGGGTTTCGCCTAGGGAGGAATAACGGTCCCAATGGGTTTGGATGGTGAAAGTTCCGCCAAAAAGGTGTCGGGGCCACTCATCATCGCCCCAATGAAGCTCAAACTCCAACTCAACTTCCAGCCCCGGTTCCTGCCCGTTCACCGATGCCACCCCCAACCCTTCGCTGGCATCGCAATACGCCAAGACCGCGCGCAGGAGGCTCAACCTATTCTTTGCGGGATGATTGTTCAAGAGTTGGGTGCGATTTTCCACTGGCCTGTTGCATTTTGGACACAGGCGCGGACTTCCGATCCACCAATCGCGAGCGGCATCACAGGCGAACGAGCGTCGGGTGTGAGAGGGGTTCCACGATAGGCCGGTGCAGGTCCACTCGTCAACCACGGTGCCCCATAGGGGGCGGTTAGCTTCAAAGTCCCAAGTAAGGATCAATACAGTGTCAATTGCGTTGTCTGTTGCCTCTTCAATTGACACCCCAAAGAACCTATCGTGATCGAACTCCTCCACCACAGCATGAAATACCGTCCCAAAGTCGGCATGGGGGGCAGCCCCTACCTCTTCCGGTTTTCTCCATCCTTCTTCACGCATAGCGAAGCGTGCCGGACATTGATCGAGGATGGCAAGGGATGACGGACGCCATTTGGTTGGGAGATCAGGGTTGATGGTCATGACAATTGAGCGTAATGGATTGCCACAAAGCGTCCTACATAATAAAGCCACACTACCCCATCCCAAAACCCCATTCCGGGTTGGTTCATTATATGGATTGCCCCACCAAGCCAAAAAAGAAAGCCAAAACTTACTCGTGTATTAAGAAAGCCGTTAACGTCAACCGATTTACGCATCATCGCTCTCCTCATTTTCGCTAACGTTAGATACCGTTTCCGGCGCGGCCCGATCACCACGTTTCAGCTCCCAGGCAGCACGTTCAGATCGGAGGCGTGCGATAAGGGCTGGCCTCGCCGCCGCCAGCCTATTAGGCGACATCGCCATGAAGGCATCAAGGGTTGGGGATGTGCGGATGCGCTCGATAAGGGCAATGGTGTCCTCTTCGTCATTCATCTTCAATCTCCTCTCTCGGCCCAAGAGAACCGTCAGGAAGACGAGGCCGGATATGACATGCAAACGGTATAAAAGTGTCTATAATATCTCTTATATGTATAGCCTCCTCGCGAGATACTGCGGGGATACAAAGAGTATAAGGGCGGTATTCAGCTTCGTCCGTCAATTGGCTGTTTTGTTCTTGTTGCGAGGTAGATGTTTCGGGGAGCGTTGTCATCCTTCTTTTGCCCTTTCAAAATACCGTAGGCGAACGTCGCACGGAGTTGGTGGATGTCTACGAGGCCGGTGCGGAAGGCATTATACACCGCATCCGCAAGCGCGTCAAGCTCGGGGTTTTCGTCATGACGCTCGTAGCCTAGCAATCCAATGTGGTAGACATACTTCGCGTTTGGGCGCGCGTCATGCACCCAGGCGAGGAAGTTGGTAACGGCTTGCGGCCTCTCATCCATCATTCGCCGCCTCGAAATGCTCCAAAATAGCGCGCAATTCTCGAAGCGTGAAGGAAGATATGATATTCGCGCCATCCGCCGCAAAGACGATATCTTTGGCGTCTGGATCACGATAAACCTTAATTACGCTACCGGGGGAATTCCAGTCCGGGAAAATCAAGCTATCAGGCATCACTCACCTCCACTCACCTTCACAAGATACCAAAAGCCGAATTCGATGTCGCTGGGCAGCATATCGCGCCGCCAGACAAGGTGTGCGCCATCATAGGCGCGGATGCTATGGTCGTATTGGGATTTCAAAGTCCATCCTCCTCATCAAGCTCTTTATTACGTTCAAAGGCTAATTGCTCTGCAAAATCCTCCCAGCCTGGCTCAAATGTCGCTATAAGCTCTTCCCCATATAGAAGGGCCGCGATAGGTGGGTAAGGATATTCCACCTTAAACCTTTTCATGCCAACGCTCCATCAGGCAAATCGGGAATGGGAGGATCATCATCATCGTCACCAAAAAAATGTGACATGACATCTCTCATCACCTCGTTATCAGGAAACGACAGCTTTTCAATCCGCTGTGCTGTGGGTGGTGGCATCCTCACGCGCCGTGAGGTTTGGCCTTCGGGAATGCGGGAGAGGATGACGGCATAGTGGCAACATAATGTACAGCTATCAGGCCCAAAACCATGATCGGTGCATTGTGCTGGCCGCAGACACATTCCAGTCTCCCGTCGCACACCGACGCTCATCCGATCGAAATACCCAATCCCCTCCCCTTTGGGATCAACCTCTGTGGCCTCAAAACTGCCAGGAGGGCCGAGGCGTGAGGCAGCACGAAAACGTGACAGGGCGGCGGCTGCGCGTTTGGCTTCGGCCTTTGTCGGATACTCCAACACCAACGTATCGTTTGGGCCAAGTTGTTCAGCAAGGAAAAGGTAGCGTGCCACAGGATGCGCTTCGGTTATCGTGCGGGATCGAGTTGTGGGCATTACGTTCTCTTCCCAACAAGGGCTTCCGAAATCCGTCCGGTCGTGACGCCAATCTCTGCTGCCATGTCTGCATAGTCCATATCGGGGTGTTGGGTGGCGAAGGCACGGATAAGGCGAACGGGCGGTGTTTTCTTCGATCTTGGGGCAAGGCGAACGGGTTTACGGCGATAAAGTTCCGTTTCGATCATACGAAGCCGCGCCGCCTTATCAGCAAGCGTCTGATTGGCGTCGATTTCTGCGTATTCATCCAACCACTCAGCAATAGCAAGCAGTTCGATCCTGATTTCAGGGATGACCATTCCAATTCTCCATGCGGATAAGGGGATTAACGGGCGGGGGAGGAGAAGATGGGTGCGGCGGATTGTCACAGGGGGTAGGGATAAGCCCCTCCATCTGTCCAAGCGAAAATGTCCCACATTTCCTGCTCAGTTATCATACCATCGTCGCAATATTCATGGGCGATGGCGCGTAGCTCGACGGCGGTATCGTCACAGGGATTGTCCTGGTACGCTCCAATGGCTCGATCTAAGGTCATGTCCCTTGCTCCGTAGTTTTGCACAACTTTCGCGTCTTACCTGTTATATCGGACCCCTCGCGTGCATCTACAAGGGGTGCGACAAAATGTCGCGAAAAGGGGGATTGGTTAATCTTTTCATATACTTATATGAATAACATAATATATATGTACTTTCACACCTTATATAAGAGTTACAATCTTTTACACACCCATTCCCCCACGCACACGGGGGGGTCAAAATCACAGGTAATTGTGCATAATTGGATATCAAACAGATGAGGGTATTAGCGGGACTAGGGGCATTACCGTATTTGCCCCTAGATGTTGTGGCGTGCAATCCGCTCATCTACTAATCCCTCCACCTAAACCATTGACAATCATCAATTCTATGCCGAGCTTGCTTGGCTCGCCACACTAAGTCTTTGATTGCATTGTGGTAGGTCACGGCGTCGGTATGCAGCAGGCATACCGCAGCGGCCCAAAGTCGATCCGGTGATTTCACTAATGGGTTGGCAACGATGGAGAGGGCATCGGAGCGTGTCATAACATGTACCTCGCGATGATGGGTAGGAGGATGGTTAAGAGGCCCCCTAGTAGGACCAAGGCTTTCATGTTTCGTGTCATCTCTCATACCTCGCTCCAAGGTCAAATCCCTCATCTTCGCAAGCTTCCACCATGTCTGCCACGTTCAACCCCATGCGCTCGATAAGCTGGGCGGCAACCTCAGGGTAATCGCGGCAAAGCTCAATCAAGGCTTCGTCAGGAAGCTCGATTTCCTTTGCGAATGTGGTTGCGTAGCTCACCGATGATTTCTTGGTGTAGTAGATCACGTCGTCATCGTCGATGTCGCCGGGTTGGCGCTCGAATACTAGCTTGTCATAGTCAAATCGCACAAGCTCATTCCGAAGGTTTTGCAGGAACCAAATGTCGAGGGTTTCGGTCGGACCATGTGCCCCCTCATAGCCTACGCTGATGTTGGAGCATTCACCGATCAGGTCCGTGTAGTTGGCGGTATCCGTAAACGTGCCTGTATCGTCAAGCTCCCAGGTCGGTCCCAATAGGCGGCATAGGGACTGCCCGAACGTATCGCTGCACGTTCTCGTCATCTGATGCGTTATGACGCTTGTGGTTCCCTTACGATCGAAGGCAATGGCAGCCTTATAATCGCGCAGCAACAAGCCATGCTCTTTGGCGATATACGCGCTCCCAAGCCCTCCAAATTCCTCGCCAGCGTGAAATACATACAAGCCGCTCACGTTCGCCGCAATCATTTCCCTCATAAGCCAAACGCCCGCTGCATCGTCAGCGCCAAGGCATAGGCCGCGAACGGGGTTTTTGAGATGGGCTATCCCTTCTTTAATCGCGATCTTTTGGCGTCCGCTGGCATGGTGTACGGTGTCGGTATGGCAAGAGAAAAGAATGGGCGCTGTGCCAATCCTTACCATGCCATTGCCGAATTTGTCATAGTGGATGCCCGGAAGGGTATTAACGAAACGCTGCACAAATGCTGCCTCTGCATCGCTCTTATGCGGCCTGCCATAAGTCAGCATTGCCAATAGGTCTTTGGTTGTTTCGGTTGCGAATTGGGTCATGGTAGCTCCACAATGCGATAGGGTTCTAGGGAAAGCGTAGGCGTAATTCTACCATCCAAGCGTCGATACCCAACGATAAACATCGTAAGCTGATTATAATCCTCCACTTTTGGACTTGTCGTCTTTAACAACACAAGCCCACTGGCGATTTCCCTCGGCTTGTTGTCTTGCTCATGCGCTTTACCAAACAAATCCGCATGATCCTCACGCCATTGTTCACATTCGCGGCAATCGCAGGCTTTGGCGTCATCCGCGAGCATCCCACAATGGGTTTCCTCTAGGCGACTCGCACATTCCTCGCAATGATAATCGCCATTGATGTCTTCGCGCATGCCGCGATCGAAATACTCATCGCATGTCGCGCAAGCGGTATAGTTCTCGGCGCAATTTTCACACATATCGCCGTTTGAGGTATGGAGATAACATTCGCCTGCCACATCCTCATTGCATCCCTCGCAGTAGAAAGCGTCATTCTCTCGGCAATACTCGCACCACGTTTCGCCGCCGACCGTGTAGATTTCGCCGGTTGTGCGCTCTTCGCAATGTTCACAAAAAACGCCACAATCAGCGAGGCCGTTTGTGTTGGTACATTCAATATCGCCATCATAAGCGAGTACCAAAAACCTGCCGTTATCCTCTACGTTAACAATGTTATCCAAATAAGGAACTATGAAACCATCCTCATCCTCAATCCTCAAAAGCCTAGCGCCTTCAAATTCGCTGTCACCGCGCTCAAACCCCGCTTCTTGCAATAATCCCCTCAACCTACTCTCATCGCCATAAATCCGCCCATAAACCTTCTTTTCCGGCCAGCAAATCGCGCGGGCGGTAATGCGGGAGTTTTCGCCGCCCTCGCTATCACCAGCGCGTTCACATTCCAGGTTTTCAATATAAGCCACGGCTAGATCGCCAGCGCCATATACGCGAACGGGATGCTGTGAGCTATCGTAATAGCTAGCCTTTTTGCTCATACAACTCCTCGGCCCATTCGTATACACTTCCTCAATCTCATCTGGCGTTGTGGCAAATTTAAGCTCAATATCCTCATTCTCGGCGGCATACTTTCCGCACCATGCGCGAATATCATCCTGTGAGAGCTTATCGTTGTAATACGCGGTGAGGTATCGCCCTGGCCGCATGACAGTCTGAATATCCCGCTCGCCATGCTCGTCATTCTTAGTGAACGCGAGCTTGCTAGGGGATTTGCGGGAGACATGAGCGAAGTGGGAGGCGATAACCCATGGCTCATCATGCCAGGGAGTTTTCTTGTAAACGCCAGCATCAAACAGCCGTTGCTCACGATTATGCCATGCTGGCTTGTCGCTAACGTTAGAGACTGCGATCTTAACAACGCGGTATTTGCGGCCTTTGACATCAGCCAACACACGCGCTTTGGTAGCGGCAAGCGAACCATTATAAAACGGTCCGCCTTCCCGTTCGCCTGTCTCAACATCGATCACAACGAATTGTGTCATTGGATACTACTCCACAAGATCACTCGGAAGCGTATAGCCCCAATTTACGGCATCGCATTCATTGCAGACTGGCCCAAAGCCATATTCAACCAGCGTTGTTGGCTTGCCACAAACCTTGCAAGGCTGCGGTTCCTCGCAATAGTCGTGCTCGTCATCCCACGCATCGTCTTCCTCTTGCGTCCATTTCTTTGTCATGTTGTCTTACTCCATTTCCTCAGGGGTTAAAGTCCGAACCTCCATTGTTGGCTTTAGACTTGGCGTTGTGGTTGTTACAGGCGCTTGCGGCTTATCCATACCCTCAAGCCTTGTGAGCAGCCTCCGTAACCTTTGGGCAATCTCGTTGCGCCGAGGGGCACTAATAGTAGGCCACGCCACGCTGTTATCAAGCAGCATGACATCAGCCTCAACGATCTTTGCCAACTCATACCCTGCCGCCTTGTAACGGCTGGCATGATCGATAACGGCAACATCGCGTGCCGTTGCCGTTGATAATCCGCTTGCGGCGCTGTCCCAAACGGATTTCACCGGGTTTGGCCTCGCGGCCTCGATCGCTGCGACCGCTTCCTGCTTGCCTGTCGCTAACGTTAGCGCCCTTTCCGCCTCGCGCTTGCGCTCCATGCCAACACGCGCGGCCTCTTTTTCGGCTTCACGAGCAGCCACGGGGTCAGGCGAGCTTGCCAGTTTCATCACCTTGTAGATGTCAGCCTTGGAGCGTTTGATGTTTGTCTCGTACCATAGCTTGAACGTGCCGTGTTCCTTTGGCGCGGCTTCAACCTTGGCCTTGGCGTCTAACAGCATCTTACCAGCGCTGATCCGCGCGTCAAATGCCATCGTATCCGCTTTGCTTGCGGCCTCAAAGCTGGCATTGATGGCCTTTGCCATGCTTCGAAGGGTTAGCTTGTTGCCAAGCGTAGTGCCGTGCATGACATCCGGCACGCTTGCCGCCTCATCGCGCGTGATTGTTAAGGCTTGGTCTGTCATCATGACATCCTTTCGATAAGTGCCTCGGCGCGTTCAATCTGTTCACGGAATTGTGCTGCGATCCGAGGCTGATTGGCCCATGTTATCTCGTCACGCTCGTATTGCTCAATCGCAATCTCAAGCGCACAAATGATGTCATTGCGTTCCGTTTCCGTCATCGCTCACACTCCTCCAAATTCACTCTCTAACGTTAGCGACTATCACGCCCATTGTCACGTTTCAACTTGTTTCAAGATGTTTCAGGGTGTTTCAGTCCATCGCCCTCACGCGCGTATGATTGCTCGGGCACGCGCGCATAGCACAAGCTCGCTGCCCTGTCACTGTGACACATTGTCGCATCCTGCACTATGCATATCATGCATAATGACTGCACCACCCATGCACGTTATCAATGATGCGAATGATAATCATTCTCAACAACACATGCCTAACTGATGTGTTGCATAAATGTCACACAACGCTACGGCACCGTGTCATTAATGATGCGAGCGCCAGCGACTATGCTTTTGTTCACGTTTTGTTCTCTTGTGGGCGTTCGCCTGGAGACCGGGGGTAGGGTGGCATGGGTGTTTAGGCTCGCGCGCGAGGGAGTGTATATATATCCTCCCACTGAACACCGGGAGTTGAAAATTGAAGACCCTAACAAAGGGCGGAAAACGTACTACATGTAGGACATGGCGAGACGAGAAGATGTGAAGCTGCCCCAGGGCGAGTATGGGCCGAAAATGAAGGCTCTGCCGAACGATCGGTGGAGGCTGTTTGTATTGGGGCTGTTGCAGTTTGGGGAGAGGGGACAGACCAAGGCGTACAAGGCGGCGGGGTATAAGTACAAAGAGGGAGATGATCTGGGGGCGAGAGTGGAAGCCTCTAAGATGGCCCATGATCCGAGGGTTTTGGATGCCCTACACGAAGAGGCTCAAAAGGCATTGAAGAACCTTGTGCCAATGGCATTGAGGGTGGTTGGGGATATCGTTGATAATGAGGATGCCAAAGACGCCGATCGGTTGACAGGAATTAAGATGGTGTTCGATCGAGCTGGGTTGCATGGCGTGGCGGAACAGCGCGTTGTGCACGAACTGGCGGATGACACGGAGATGTTGGCGGAAATCAGGATGCTGGCGCAGAGGAATGGGGTGCCGTTGGAAAGCCTCCTCGGAGGCCGCCTCACCAAGCAAATCGAGGGCGAATACAAGGATGTGACACCCGCCGATGACAAATGAAATCGCCGCCACCCTCGCACAGCTCCGCGCTCTCGATGCCCATCGCCGCTATAACGCGATGGAGTTCTGGAAGCCCTACCCTAAACAAATGGAGTTCTTTAGCCTTGGCAAAACACACGCGGAACGATTACTCATGGCGGGGAATAGGCTTGGAAAAACAATGGCGGGAGGGTTTGAGACGGCGTGCCATCTCACTGGGCTCTATCCCGACTGGTGGCCTGGACGAAGATGGGATCGCCCAGTTAAGGCTTGGGCGGCAGGCGTCTCCACCACTGCCGTCCGCGACATCGTTCAGACACAACTTTGTGGCCCTCCTGAGGTCGAAGAAGAGTTTGGTACAGGGTTCATTCCGCGCTCTTGCTTTGTCTCTCGTCCTACTTTGGCTCGGGGTGCTGTCAGCGGCAGTTATGATACAGCTCGAATATATCATCACACGAATGGAATAAGGGACGGGATAAGCACGCTACAGTTCAAAAGCTACGAACAAGGTCGAATGAAGTTCCAAGGGGCAAGCCTAGATTTCTGCTGGCCTGATGAAGAGCCCCCGATGGACGTGTATACGGAAATGTGTACGCGGTTTGCAGCCACCCGTGGGATGTCATTTATGACCTTCACTCCGTTGGAGGGCATGAGCGATGTCGTGATCCGCTTCCTCTCCGAGGTCTCCCCAGACCGCGCCGTGGTCCAAATGGGCATCAAAGACGCCGCTCACATGACGCCTGAGATGGTGGAAGAGCTTTTAGGCCGCTACCCAGCCCATGAGCGCGAAGCGCGTATGAATGGCGAACCCTTGTTGGGAAGCGGTCGAGTTTTCACCACCAATCCCGATTTCATCACCTTCCCTGTAGACCAAATCATCCCAGAACACTGGGCTAAGCTATGGGGGGTTGATTTTGGCATCACCCATCCATTTGCGGCCGTTCTTGCGGCCTGGGACAAAGACAACGACGTAATCTACCTTCTTGAGACGTATAAGGCATCGGATGAACTTCCTCTCGCTCACGCAGAAGCTATCCGAAGGATAGCTGCGGAGGTGCCGGTGGCTTGGCCCCATGACGGGCACAAAAGAGACCCAGGAAGCGGGATGCAGCTCGCGAGTTTGTACAAAAAGCTCGATTTGCGTACCCTAGCGACCCACGCACACTTTGTGGGCGGCAGCATCAGCACAGAGGCGGCAGTTTTAGAAATGCAGCAGCGTTTTCAGGAGAGCCGGCTGAGAGTTCGCGCCGATCTTGCTGATTTCCTTGAAGAGTACCGAATGTACCATCGGAAGGATGGGTTGATCGTAAAAGCGCGCGATGATCTGATTTCCGCCACCCAAAAGATCATTATGATGAAGAGGTATGCGAGAGCGGTAGCGTTGGGACATAGACCGAGGCCAGTTCCAGGTAGCGCACTTCGCCCCACTCGCGAAGCCCCATTCAGCCCATTTGATGGCCGCCCTATTGTATCTCCTTGGTGAATTGCCCATTTTACAGAAACCAGTCGGGGATTGGCCTCAGACAGGCGGGGTGGACGTGGGATGCAAGGGAGCAGCCATTGAAATTCGTTAACATCACATCGCACGCGGGAAGGCTTTGGGGGCTCACGGACATCGGGACGCTCTATCAGCTTGCTCCCAATCAGAATTGGCGAGGTGGCCCGGCCAATACCGAGCCGAGGGACGTTTGGCAAATCCACGATTTACCGACAGAATTTGCAGCTAAGCCAACGGCAGAAGTTAAAAAGGATAAATAACCAACGTCCTACGACCTCTATACCGGCCCCTCTAACGATGAACAGAGCAAAATCGCGTATTTGATGTTGCTCTTCAATCAAGTTCGCATTCGGCGATCGGTTTTCGAGACGCAGTGGGAGGAAAGCGCCGCTCTTTGCTGGCCGGAATACCGAAATTCGTTTGCGTTTGGGCACGTCCGCCCCGCAGGCGCAAAATATACGCAGTTTCAAGTAGATAGCACAGGCTCAATCGCCTCTCACCGTTTCATGGCGATCTGTGACGCGCTTTTGACGCCATTTTCGATGCCTTGGAGCGTCGTGACGACCGATAATAAGGATTTGTTAAAGGACCGAGCCGCAAAACTCTATTTCTACGAGGTGACGGAAGCTCTGTGGACGCAGCGTTACCGCGCTGAGGCCAATTTTACCGGCCAAAATCAGCAAAACTATCAAGCACTTGGTGTTTTTGGCAACATGGGGATGTATGTTGATGAGTTGGATACGCGGCCTGGGCGATTTGCCCCAGGATTGCGCTATGTCTCAACGTCTCCTGGGGAAATCTATGTCTTACAGAACCATCAGGGCCGGGTCGATGGTTTTATACGTCATTTCCGATGGACCCCGCGTCAAGCATATCAGCGTTGGGGTGAGGCTATTCCCCCGGTGTTGCACGCAGCGTTAGAGAAGAACAGCACGACGCTGTATGATTTCCTTCAATTCGTAATCCCGAGGACGGACTATGACCCAGCGAAAATCTTTGCGCCGGAAGGGAAAGCGTGGGGCTCTACCTATGTCAGTGTTACAGGATACACTATCCTTGAAGAGGGCGGGTATCGAACTTTCCCCCTTCCATTTGGCCGATATCAGCAAGCGCCAGAGGAAGAGTATGGTCGCGGACCCGCTCAAATGGTTCTCCCAGAACTCAAGACCCTCAACGCTGAAAAGGGCATATTCCTTAAACAAGGACATCGAGCCGCCGACCCAGCCTACATGATCGGCGACGATGGCCTGATGGACTTCAAGAGCCACCCAGGGAGTTATAACTATGGAGGGTTCAATGAACAGGGCAGACCGCTGTTTGGAATTCTGCCCACGGGGGATATCAAGGTATCCGAAAATATGCTGGCGGCGAGCGCTCAGATTATCAACGACGCTTTCCTGACGACGCTATTTCCATTGCTGTTTGATGACAAGGGAGGGCAAAAGAGCGCCCGTGAGGTGATCGAGGCCGCAAACGAGAAGGGTATCTTCCTGGCCCCAACCCTTGGGCGTCAATATGGCGAATACCTTGGCACAATGATTGATAGGGAACTCGATGTGCTATCGAGCCTTGGGCTGCTGCCGAAAATGCCGCCAAGTGTTCGGGAGGCCAAGGGGGAGTATAAGATCGTATATACAAGCCCGCTGGCGAAAGCCCTGAGTGGACATAAGACCATTGGCTTTATGCGGACGGCGGAGATGATCGGGAATTTGATCCAGGTGGGAGCTGACCCGGCGCTGGTGGACTATCTCGACTTTGATGAGGCCATTCCGGGGATCGCTGACGATCAGTTCGTGCCGGTGCCTTGGATCACATCGCCTCAGAAGTTCGCGGCCAAACAGAAGGCCCGTGCGCAGGCGGCAGAGCGCGATCGGCAGGTTAAGGAACTGCCGGGTAGGGCCGCAATGGCAAAGGCTCAGGCGATACAAACGAAGGCGGCAACTGGCGGAAACACGGGTGGAACCCTCTCAGGGATGCCAGAAGGCGGAATGCCCATGATGCCGGGCCAGAGCGCCCCAGGAGGCAGGATTTTTGGACAACCCGGCTAATGAGGCCAATGGGTTTGAGATCGAGAAAATCCCCGCTATTGCTTTCTCTGAAATCGGGGACGGCTTCGGCAACACCCTTTGGGTTGAAAGACCCGGTATGAGAATTACGTTAAAGCGTAACAACGGCGAAGAGTTGTATTTTGATTTCACGATGGATGCGTTTCACGCCATTTGCTTCTATGCAACAGGGTTGGCGGTGGATGCATGAGTTTATCAGCCGGCTTGGAAGGCGATGGACCGTCGCCGAAATGGGAAGGGCGTACAATCTTACCTTTAGAAATCCGACAGCAAGCCATTTCGTATTACCGGACTTGGCCGAGTTTACCCATGCAATGGACCCCGCGCCCCGTGAGGGTGATTTGTTCATGCAGGGTAGGGCCGCAGGACGGCGTGATGTGTACTTGCACATTGCTGAATGGCTCAACCTCACAGAGGAAGAACTGTATGCAATCTACTATCAACGTAGCATTCTTAAACAAGGAGACAGATGATGAAAATCTTTGTGCGTAATGAGGAGGATAAGCCGCAAGCGTTTTATGCGGGGAACGATAGGTATACTCCGGGGGAACTATACGTTCTAATGCCCAAAAGTGAGACGGTTTTTGAGGGGGTCGAGGGGATCACTATCGGCAAACCCTTTGATCCCGTTGTGAAAGGTTACGTAAATGGCTGAATGGCATGAGGGGTTGGACCCGGCGCTTGTCGAACATGCAACGGCGAAGGGCTGGATCAAGGAAGGTGTGGGGGCTGAAGATGTAGCGAAGGAGGCGGTCAAGGCACATTACGCCATCCAGAAGTATGTGGGCGTGCCAGCAGAACAACTTGTGAAGCTCCCCAAAGATGCCTCCGACCCATCCTACGCAGACGCCTATAAGCGCGTCGTCGAGATGGGAGCCCCCAAAGACCCTAAGGATTACAGCTTTGATGGGGTTAAGGGGATTGGGGAGGAAGACGCGGCGTTTGTAAGGGGATTGGCGGCAGAATTGAAGTTGCCGGTGAATGCGGCGGCTAGCCTTGCGCAGAAGATTGTTGAGCGTGCAGAGGGAACAGCATCGGCACAGGCCGAAAAGAATGCTATGACCCTCGCCGCCGAACAGGCCATCCTTCGCTCTACCTGGGGGGCAAATTACGATCTTAACCTCTTTCGAGTTGGAAGGGTCGCCGAAACCCTCGGCTGGGACAAGGATACGGTCGATAAGCTCAACAACACGGTCGGAGGCACGAAGGTGCTCAATGGGCTCTTGCAGCTTTCCGGTAAGATGAGTGAAGCGGCGTTCTTGAAGGGCGAGACGGGAGGCGGCGAAGGGGCCATGACCCGAGAGCAAGCCACTGAGAAGAAAGCTCAACTCATGGCCGAGGCCCAGGGCAAAGTCACCGAAGAGCGCTTCATGGCGATCTGGAACGAGTTGAAACAGCTCGATACGATTATCGTTGGTGCGGCACAGGCACGATGACTTACCAGCCCGAGGTTGAGGTTTTGCGGCGGATTGCGGCATTGGTGGGAAATGCAAACCCCCCTGTGCGCTATTTTGTCTCCTCAACTCGTTGGGGGAATATAGCAAAGGAATTGAAGATGGACTATGCACTTGCCTTCACCGATCCCACCAACCTTCCCAATCCCGATAACTTTAAGGAAATGATGATTGGTAATGGTCTCCTCGTCATCAACAGCGGCACGGAAGACGAAGATGTGGTGAATTTTGTAAACCGTGCCGAGGCCGAACGGTGCAACTTCGCGAAGAAGCGCGATAGCTTGAGGGTGGCGTAACATGGCATTCAAGGAAGAGCTTATTGATCTTGAGGTAAACGGGGCGAAAGCTCCGGCGATTACGGTGCGGTATGGGACCGACAAGAACCAGGGGAAGTTCGCTTTCGTGCGGTATGCTGACAATCCAAAGTATCTCGGCAAAGACCTGGAATACTGGAAGCAATGCGCGGACACGGCGCTGATTATGTGGCTGGGGAAGAATGCGTTGCAGGCGAACGGTCCTTGCCTGACCGAGCCGTTGTTTCCTCCAAACCGCATGGTGGAGTATATGTGATGCCGTTGAAGAGTGGGAGTTCAAAGAAGGTGATTGCTTCTAACATCAGGACGGAGATGCACGCTGGGAAGCCGCAGCGTCAAGCCGTCGCCATCGCCATGAGCAAGGCAGGAAAGAGCAACAAGAAATAACGCCCTTGAACTGTGAAACAATCGTTCTAACTTTATAGACACGGGCGCGACACCGAGACGCATAACCCGTTATCTCTAGCCTACCGGCCCCCGAAAAAGGACAAGGCCAAAACAACCCCCCAGCTTGATTGCTGGCTTTGGCTTTGCAACCTTTTTCGGAGTGCCACAATGGCAAACGCACCTACCAATCCTTTTGAAACCGAACTGCCAACTACGCAGTACACGACTATGCTGGAACTCTTGCTCCAGCAAAAGACCTCCAAGCTCCGTGGGCATACCAGTGCTGGCGCTCACGTTGGCAAAATGGCTTCGCCCATCCAGCAAGCCTCGGCGCTAGTCTACACCGCGCCTCAGGGCCGGTATAGCCCTCTGGTTTTCCAGCTTCAGAACTACACGCGGCGTTGGGTATTTCCGACCGATCGCGATCTGACGGTTCCTGTCGATACCTTCGACGAGCTGAAAACCATCGTTGATCCCAAGAGCGCGATCAGTCAGGCGACAATGGCGGCGGCAAACCGCTTCTTTGACGACCTGATGATTACGGCTTTTAATGGTAGCGCGAGTGTTGGCGTGGATGCAAGCTCGCTTTCCACCGAGACCTTCGACACCACGAATGCTCTTGTCGCCGACACCTTTGGCGCTTCCGCTTCCACCGGCATGAGCTACCCGAAGCTCGTCGAAGCCTATCGCATCATGCAGCACTATCAGGTCGATCTTGAGGCTGAGCGCCCCTGCGTCATCATGGGCTCGCAGCAAATCGCTGACTTGAAGAAGCAGCAGGAGGTCATCAGCAAGGAGTACAATGAGCGCCCGATTATCGAAAACGGCGTCATTACCAGCCTTGCGGGCTTCGACATTCTGCACTCTGAGCGGCTGAACACCAGCTCGTCCAACTCCCTCCGCAATTGCTTTGCCTTCGTGCCAAGCGGCATGTACCTGGGGATTTGGAAGGATATGACTGTCAGCATCGACAATCGTAAAGACCTGTCGAGCCATCCGTGGCAGCTTTACAGCATGATCTCGGCTGGGGCTACTCGAACCCAGCAATACAAGATCATCCAGATCAATGCTGCCGACACGACCGGCGCTGATCCGACCTCGGTTTAAGGAGTAGATAAATGACTGCACCTGTTACTGCTCCAACGACTGCAACCCTTTCGGGGATTATCACTAACCTCGATGCAACCCCGTCCCTGCGCGCCAATGCCGGGATGGGGGCTGCGGGGAGGCTGATGAGGGCACAGGGGACGATTACCCCTACTGCCTCGCAGGCGACGAGCGTTCTCAACCGAATGGTCCGGGTTCCGTCCAATGCCAGCATCCAGAAGGTTGCGATCATCTTGGATGCTGCGGCCACTACGCTCACCTTCAACTGTGGAGTGTGGTATCCTGATGATGCCCGGTTCTGTCAGGCGGTGAATGTTAGCAATCTCACCGCCATCAGCTCGGCATTCTTTGCCTCGGTGCATGTGGGCGCGACCTATACGTACCTGCCTGGAACTGATCCGGCGAACGTCGTGGGACTGTCCGCGCCAGTTGACATCACCTACGCAGCTGCAACCCTGGCCTTTACGGATGCCAACTACATCCCGAGCCAGAGCGGCAATCCCCTGTGGAAGGCAATCGCAAACTTGCTGGCCCTCCAGACCACGCCGGTTGGAGCCTTCTGCTCTAGTGCCATTGCTCCCCACTTCCAGACGGCATCGGCAGGCGGCTCGGTCTATGTCCGAAGCGACGATCCTGGGGGCTTCCTTGATATCTGCTTGCAGCTCACCTCTACGGGCTCCAACGCAAACGTCAAGACGACCCTGTTCGTCGATTACACGATGCCAGAGTAAGGAGAAAACAAATGGCAGGTAATCCGATCTTTGGCGGCTCTCCCGCAACGGCTCTTGCGGGAGTAGTCCAGAACCCAAAGGCCCAGAACCTTACCGATCTGAGCTTGATGCCGCTGACCATGACGAAGCAGGGCGCGATGCTGGTGGACAGTCATCACACGCCCTTCTACCAGATGGCTAAGCGGGGAAATTTGTTTATGTCCTCGACCTTGGTTGCGGGTGTGACGGTTCCGGCCCCGGCGACGACCTTGGCCTCGAAAGCTGGCATTCGCAATCCCGCAACCAGCACTGTGGATGTGGAACTGGTGGGATTGGGTATTTCTAGCGTCACCATCGAAGTTGCCCTCAAGAACTTTGCGATGGAGTTCCAGATCAACGCGAGTGCAACTGGTGGTATCCCTACCAGCATCACTGATCTAACGGCATATTCCATGCCGCTTGGCTCTGGGACGGCGACGAGTGTAGCGAAGGCGTATACGGCAGCGACGATGACCAATGCTGCCGCCAACCCGATCGTGCTGCCTCTCTTCGGGAACTATGCAACCGCTGTTGGCTTCATCCCCACTTGGTTTTCATTCAAAGACATGGGGATTATCTTTGGCCCTGATACAGTCATGGCTCTGACTTGTGTTGCGGCCCTTGCTGCTGTACAGGTTGTCTACATCTGGGCTGAGTGGCCGCAGTAATAGGAGGTTCTAATTACCACCACCTACTACGCCAGTATTACCTCCGACACCCGCACCCTCTCGGATGTGTCTCATGCAGGCACCTCCGGGACGGCGGCGGATATCATAGAGCTTCGGATGGGGAATGGCTCCTATGTGCCTTCCCGCGCCGAGGTTCTTTGGGCGTTGGAGACTTTTGAGCGTTGGATTGTACAGGGGGGTCTCGATCAAGCCGGGGCTAATATGGCACCGCCTGCCCACGCGGGGGGCTAGATTATGCCGCAGGGCATTACGCTCACTAACCAAGAGCGGTTCGCCATTCCGCTAAGGGCATCTTTTAACAACGTTGCTCTTGGGACAACCACGGGGAAATTCGAGCTTCCAGCCGGTGTTGGGTTGATGCGGGTGTTTATGGTGGATAACAACAATCCTGGCACCGCAACTCTGCAAAAGATCACAAGCGGAACAACGACTACGGAGGCGACGGTCACTACTGGCAGTGGAGACATGCCGGATCACTTCGGCTTTGCGAGGTTCCAGACCACAGGGGGGACTTTTCAAGTCGCCTGTACGATTGCCAAGATCGACCGCGTTGCGATTTATTTTCAGGAATAGCGAATGGCGCTGAGTACAGTTTTCAACAGCGATGGGGTGGCGTTCACAGGCGCGACGGTGGACTTTGGCCCGTTCACGTTGCTTGGGGGTAGGTATGCATTTGGAACGTCCGCGCCCGACACGTCGATTGCTTTACAGGTTCTTATGCCAGATGGCACGACTTATCAGAATGCCTCTGTGGCTCTAGTGGCAGCAGGGTTTGCTACTTATGATCTTCCTCCGGGCACCTATAAATTTGACATTGTAACAACCGCCGCTGTCCAAGCCTTCCTTGTTCGCGTCCCATATCGAGCGGCATAAGGAGTAGCAATGTCCCTTAGGGAAGATACTGAAAGCGTTGTTACAATAGCGGCAGGCACCGCGCTTATCGGCAAGGTCGGAATTGACCAAACCACTCCGGGTACGACGGATAGCGTAACGGTAAAGGCCAATTCCTATAGTGCGGCGGTGACGCTGACCCGGACGGCGGATACGAACGCGTATACTGCTAATGATGTGATTGGCGCAGCGACCGGCTCGACGGCGGCGCTGACCTTCGCGACAATGGGGCCGAGTGCCGGGCGGATCATGCTGACAAGCTGCTCCCTTGAAATCGACCTCGCCGCAATCATCAGCGGCATGACGAGTTACCGACTGCATCTTTATAATGTCACGCCACCAAGCGCGCTGGGTGATAATGCGGCGTTCGATCTGCCTTCTGGCGATCGTGCTTCCTACCTTGGCTTCGTGGAATTGGGCTCCCCTGTAGACCTCGGTTCAACGCTCTATGTCGAACTGAATGGCCTCAATAAGCAAATTCTGCTCTCGGGAACGAGCATCTTCGCATACCTCGTGACGATTGGTGCCTATACCCCTTCATCGGCTGACGTTTTCAAGATCACGCTGCACGCTGTAGGGGTCTAGCCTATGCGGACAGCGGTTCGTATTGTCACCCAAAAGCCAGGATGGGTGCCACCATATAATCCTGATATTGCCTTCGATTTTGCTCTCGGGGCCGGGTGGAAAGGCACCGGCACAGGTGGTGGCGCGGTTATAGCAGAAAGTAGTCTACTCTCCGTTACACGTGCCTCAACAGCGACAGACCTGTTATCAACCTCGGCCTCAGGCTTTCCTTACGCATCGTTCGTTAGCGGACAGCGAGCGCGCTCGCCGAACGTCGGCCTCATGGTGTTCGAAGCGCGAACCAACAACCTGCTGAACTCAACCGCGCCAGCCACACAGACCACGGCCTCGCTCGCCACCGGCACTTATACACTATGGGTCAATGGCTCGGGCTCGGCCACATCATCGGCAGGAACAGCGGTCGGGACTGGCTTTGGCGCGGCTACCAACGGCACACCCAATATCTTCACGCTATCCGGGGCGGGCACGGTTGTTGTTACCGTCTCGGGATCGCTCAATGCTTTCCAGCTAGAACTTGGAGCGTTTGCCACATCGCTTATTGTAACGGCAGGAGCGACCGTAACACGGGCAGCAGACGTGATTACCGCAACGACAGTGCGCGCGCAGGCGGGGACGAACAGTTTGTTTGCTTCCGGCACCCCACAAGCAACCGTTACTTATGGTAGTAATCAGGGTGCAGTGACCCTTTCGGATGGCACTGCAAACAATCGAGAGGCGCTGTTCCGATCGCTTACCACCGGGGTTGCTGGTGTTTTAGTTACCGTCGCGAGTGTTTCGCAGGGTTCCGCTGCATCATCCGGCGCTTGGGGGCAATCGACCTTTGGTAAAGCTGCTGCCGCTTTTGAGGTTGGGCGGATGGCTGTTGTCAGAGATGGCGGGGCGGTAGTAACGGCGGGTTCCGCTTCTGTGCCAGCAGTTACAACCGTCCAGATTGGTAATACGGGGGCTGGTTCTGGGTTGTTCAACGGCCCATTGCGTGTTCTAGCTGTTTGGAATGGCGCGCTTTCTAACAACGCTATTCGGGATTTGACACAATGAGCGCCCCTGCCACTTTTGTCGGTGTCACTGCTGATGACAATGCAAATAGCGTAGAGGTATTCGACAGCGCGGGCCGGATGATTGGCCGGATCACCAATGCCGGGCGTATTGATCTAACGAAATTCACTAACGACGGCGCGATCATGGTGCTGACCGGGAAGCCAGCCACGCCCGCTGTCGGTAATCGTGTCGGGCACTACGCCTTCGCGGGCATCAACGCTAACCTCCAACAGCATTCCATCTCACTCATCGAAAGCCGATGGACCGACATTACCCCAACCGCCATGTCTAGCAGCGTCTCGCTGCGGTATATGGATGCTGTTGATGGAATGCCGGGTGGGACTTACGCTTATCAGCAGCCGAATAAGAGTGTGACAGCCAGCTCGGCAGGGCTTTCTCTACCTAGCATACCGATCACCGGGGCGAAAGGTTTGGACCTTGAGCCGGCGGCAACCCCAACGGCCCCGAGCACCGGCTGGCGGCTGTTCTCTTCGACTGACGGTAGCCTAAAAGCCATCGCTGCAACCGGGGCCATCGTTACGCTCGCAACTCCCTGGGTGCCATAAATGCCCTTCACAACCCCCGTTGACATTGCAAACCGCGCGCTCCAACATCTAGGGATTGCGCGTATCTCTACGCTTGCAGATAGCAGCAAGCAAGCCTCCGAAGCCAACTTTGCAATCGACAAGATACGTCGCGCGGAGTTGGAAAGAAGCGTTTGGAACTTTGCTACGCGACGTGCGGTGTTGCGTAAGTATACGGCGACTACGAAGATTGTTACACCACTTTTGTACAGCGCCGGCACTACCTATGCGGCAGGCAATATCGTTGTTGATAGCGCGGGCTATCCTTGGATTTCAACTGTAGGCACCAACCTTGCGCATACCCCTGGTGCAGGTGGTGTCAATCCTTGGTGGTGGTCTTATTTCGGGCCATTGGCTGCGGATGCCTGGGCAAGTGGTGGGCCATACTATCCCGGTGATGTGGTTTACGTTTCTACCACAGCATATATTCTTACCGGCATCACCACCGCTACAACCGCCAATCCTGCCTCTGGCGCTCCTTGGGTAACAATAACCGGGGCGACCGTAGCTTCTCCAACGGTATTCTGGCCTGCCGGCGTCAACCCTCCCACCGGCACCACCACGATCCGCAACATCTATCAGCTCCCAGCGAACTACATTCGCATCGCTCCACAAGACCCAAAGGCAGCGGCAGTGGTACGGCAAGGGTTGACTGCTGGAATGGGCTACAACGATTGGGAAATCGAGGCCGGCTATCTATACACCGCCGATAGCAGCCCTATTATCTTTCGCTTTGTGGCTGACCAAACCGATGTGACTACAAACCATGACCTGTTTAATGAGGTTTGGGCCGCTCATTTGGGGATGGAACTTTCCCCTGCCTTGACACAAAACCAAGAAAAAACCGCCGAGTGCCTAGCGATCTACAACCGCTATCTCTCAATGGCGAAAGCGATCAACGCTATCGAGGAAGGCAGCACCGAAGGGGAAGCGCAAGAAGGTGGGCAGCCGGCACAGGGAGGCCAAGCTGCCCCAGGAGGGCGTTAAATGACTTCCTCTTTGGCGTTCCAGACATCGGTAGATATCGCAAATAGGGCACTTCAACATTGTCGTATGCTACGGATTGTTGCGTTCACCGACAGCAGCCCGAACGCGAAAGAGACGGGGTTTGTTTTCGACAAGGTTCGTGAGGCAGAACTGCGGAGTAATCTCTGGAGGTTTGCGACTAAGAGAGTAGTTCTGCGGCCTATAGATACATCCACGGTTACGCTTGCAACAAGTACGACGGTTTCAAGCGGCACGACGTTGACGTTCACCGATACAACCGGGGCCACCACTGGGCCTGTGTTTTCTTCTGACACGGACCTCCCCTCCAACACGACAGTCACGGCTATCACCGCCACCACTGTTACGCTCTCACAGGCCATCACCGGGTCTATTCCCAGCGGTACGGCTATTACTTTTGGGCCACAAACGCTGGTTTGGACACCGCCGACGTATAGTGCGTCTACGACCTATGCTGCCGGGTCGGTTGTCGTGGATGCCAACGGGGAATGGTGGCAGAGCAAAGTGGCGGCTAACCTAGCAAACACGCCTCAACCGGGGGCCTCTTGGCAGCACTATACGGGGGTAGACACCGTACAGGCTTGGCTTACAACCAATACCTATTTCACGGGGGAGTTGGCGCTAGGTACGGATGCCAAGGTTTACATGAGTTTGTTGTCCCAAAACGGGGATGGCACGACAGGGAACGATCCAGTAACCACCTCTGGATTCTGGCTGCTCGTTAACGGCACCACCACGCCTTTGTCTTTTTTCTACCCCATTGGCACCGGGCCGGCTGTTGACAACAACACCTGGAATGTTTTTCGGCTTCCGCATGGCTTTCTACGGCAAGCCCCAACCAACCCCAAGGGCAGCGCGAACGTTTGGCTTGGTGCCCCACATGGCAATACCCGAGAGGATTGGACGTTCGAGGGGGATTACCTTCTTTCCTCTAGTATAAACTCCCTCATGTTGCGATACATTGCCAACGTGGTAGACGTGCCGGACTTCGACCCTATGTTCTGTGAAATGTTGGCAGCAAGGATCGCGGAGGAGACAGCACCAATTCTAGTGACTGATCCTTCGTTGCTGACTACCATCCTTAACAACGTTCGCCGACATTACACCACCGAGCGTTACAAAGCCATAACCGTAAACGGGATTGAGATTGGGCCGATTGATCCAGACGTAGACGATTTAATTACCTGTAGGATGTAATGGCTCGATCCGCCTTTCATCAAACAGCGTTCCTTGGAGGTGAGTGGTCCCCAAACGCACAAGGCCGCAGCGATCTGCCCTCCTACAAACATGCAATGAATGTTTGCATGAATGGGATGCCTGTGGAGGAAGGGGCATGGACACGGCGCAGCGGCACACAGTTTATCGCATCCACAAGGAATAAAGGGTATGCGAAGCTTCTCCCGTTTCATGGAACGAATACCTCATATCTTCTAGAGTTCACTGATAATTCCCTTCGGGTATACCAGGGGACTTCGCCGGTTTTCACGACTATAAATTCTACCGTTTCGGCCTCATCACTATCGGCACAATTCTTGACTGTGACCGTGGCAACCAGCACCGGGTTTCTTGTCGGTGATGATGTAATGCTATGGGCACCAAGTACGTTGGACTACGCAGCTATCGGCCCATTCCGCAATCGCGTTATGAAGGTTACGGCCATCAGCGGCAATGATATAACAATGGGAGATGAAACAGGAGCGGCCTTTGGGGCTGGAGTGACAAGCGGGGCGAATGTCTTAGCTACCTGCGTGCTATACCAACTTATCCGAATGAACACCCCTTGGTCTGGGAATTCAACGCTTCGCGCACTGCGGGGTGTACAGGCGGATGACATAGGAACGACTAATAGTATTATCCTATCGAGCACCGCGCAGCCCCATAAGATAACGATTACAACGGCAGGGGCGATGTCGATTGCAGCGTTACCTTTGCTAGACGGGCCTTATCTTGATCCACAAGCCGACACCGGAACGGTCAGTGGGTACAGCGGAACGATCACCTTCACCCCGGCCTCAAGCACTTTCACCGCCACCGATGTTGGCCGTACCATTCGGCTCTTCTCGCAGCCTGCGGCATGGTTGGTGGGGACCACCTACGCTCAAGGCGATACCGTAACATACCAAAGCTCTTATTGGAAAAGTGCAGTGGCAGGAAACATTGGTGTTATCCCTGGAACGCTTAACAGTTCTAATGTCATGGTATGGTTGCCGGCACCACAGGCTGCGTCTTGGGCTTGGGGGACTATCGGGGCACAAGCAACAACCACAGCTTCCGTTGTAATCTCCTCTTCATCCCCAGCCTTGCAGAGCGCAAATGGCGCAACGATCACAAGCTGGCGACTTGGGGTTTACACCTCCGGTCAATATCCGACTTGTGGGGTTTATTTTGGGGGACGGTTATACCTTGGGGGTGCGATCGTTAATCGTTTTGATGCCAGCGTTAGTGGGGATTTCGATAACTTCGCTCCCACTGACCAGTTTGGAAACGTTCTAGATAGTTCCGCGATCTCACTCACCTTGAACTCTGACGATCTTAACAATATCCGTTGGATGGCGGCAGATCATCAGGGGTTGCTGATGGGAACCTCCTCTGGGGAGTGGCTGATACGTGCCTCTAATCTAGATGATCCGATCACTCCAACCAGCGTCCAGGCCCATAAGGTAACGCGATATGGATGTGCCGCTGTCGAGCCTTTCCGCGCCGGCATGTCATTGATTTTTGTCCAACGCTATGGGCAACGGGTGTTGGAGTATCTGGCTGATACGTTGTCTGGGAGGTTCACAGGACGGCATCTCAATGAGGTAGCGAAGCATATCACTGCGGCAGGCATCGTGGAGCTGGCTTATCAAGAAGAGAAGGCCCCTGTGCTATGGGCAATTATGACAGACGGTTCCTTGGCGGGATGTACATATCGGCGCGTTAGTAGGTTCGTCACTGAGGCTCCGGTCTTCCAGGGCTGGCATAGGCATGTGATTGGTGGAAGCTATGCAGGGGCGCTTGTGCGCGCAGCCACCAGCATAGCGGTGATCCCTGGCAATGACGCTCTTAGTGATTTATTGTACATCGCCACAACCGATACGTCCGGCAATAACGGCGCTGTCGAAGTCCTACGTCCTTTGTATGAGGATGTGTGATGACGCTCTCACTTAACAACGCATGGTTTGTAGATCGTGGGGTAGGGAAAGGGGTATTAACAACCGCGATCAATAACAGCCCCCCTGGGGAAATCACCGTCGTAACTGGTGAAAAGAAAAGCGGCTCGGCTGCGGCCACAACTGTAGTGCTGGTGGTGACTGCTAACGTGGGAGATACCTTGCTGGCGTGGGTATATTCTCATGACGATACGGTGACAAGTGTGACAGCGGCAAGTGGTGTATCTCTCGGCTTTACTGCTCGCGGCAGCGCCAGCACGCATCTAAAATTCTTCATCGGGCGGGTTGATAGTGCGATGGTAGGTGTAAATGTCACCGCAACAGTCAGTGGCACTAATGGGGCCTCCTTCATCGTCCTTCCCATTCGAGGCGCGTACAATAGCACAATGGCTTTCTTTGATCCAAACTCTGCGCTTCCTTTTCACAATGGCCCAAACGACAGCACCGGGCAGAACTCTTCAATCACTACAACCAACCCACGAACAATGCTGGTATATGCTTGCGCGGCAAAAGGCCCTTTGGTTAACCTCACCGATCCTTCTGGATGGACAGGTATTGCCAACACAGGCTATGTAAACGCCGATCTTGCGACGTGGTACAAACTTGTTAACGCCGCCCAAAATGGTCTTGCTGTGGCTGCCGGCACCTCCGATGCTCACGAGACCGAGAGCTACGGCGATGCTATCAATGGGCAACTATAATGGCAGCGCTTGGGGGGCTTATAGGAAAGGGCGGCGGGGCAATTGCCAACGTCGATCAAAACCTGCAAATCTGGGGGCTGTATCATCTTATAGGACAGACGGCATCGGTGGCTATCCTCGGGCTGGACCTTGGAGATTTTACTGTTGCCACAGATGGTTCCGTGACAGTCTCGCTTGTTGCATCAGTCAGTCAAACATCTGCTTGGTCCGCTGCGCAGCTCATTGCTGCTGACAGTTCCTCCTATGGCGAAAACGCTACGCCAATCTCCGTGAAGAATGGAGGGGCGGCAGTGCAAGTAACTGTACCGATTGTTGCCGGCTCCCCCTATGTCTCTCAAGGCCAGCGTCTTCGCCCTGTTACACAGGATGACGGAAAGGCCCAAACCGGGGCCATCCTTGGAAATATCCGTGTTGGCTATCAATACGCCGTCTTCATGCAAAACGCCCTTGTAGTACAGTTTGGTACTGTGTTGACGCCCTCTCCTTCCGGCAATATGGAACAGGTGGTTTTCAAAGACAGCGCTGGAGTGGACTTGGCGGCTGGGGTGGCGTTTAGTGGAATATTCTGGGGGCCGCTTACAGACACTATGGGCTATGACAGCATGTTCTGTTGGCAAAATGTACGTCCGTACCCATGTACAATCGTGTCTAGCACGATGTTCCTTACACAAGCCGAGCACTGATGGCGACGTTTACATTCCCAACCACGATGGGGCTTGGAGGGGTAGGTGGTCCTCCTTGGGCGAGCAACGCCCCCGCTTACTTTAACGGGAGTTCGTGGGTAAGAAATCCAAGCACGACTGCTACTCCTCAGCCTGACACAACTCTTCTCGAAAACATCACCGCAGACATCACGAACCTTAAGGCAGAAGCGATAAAGGCGGCGGCGAGTGAGAAGGCTGCTCGCACACAAGCTGCTGGGTTTCTTCGAGAGGTCGAAGCATACAAGAACATTGGAGCGATTGCGGAAGAGAATGCGACATTGGAGGGAGCTGCTGGCGAAATCAAACAGCTCCAGGCCAACAGGGCGCTGATGAGAACTATAGGTAGCCAGAGGGCAAGCATAGCAGCCGCAGGGTTCGCGAACGCCGGCACGTCCCTTGATCTATACAAATCCTCCATGCAGCAAGGCTATCTAACGGATCAGCTTATCCGCGTGCAAACTGCTGTAACACAGGGTGGGTATTTTCAAGAAGCAGCGGCTGCACGGGCAGAGGCGGCTGGGGCGCAGGCAACTTCGGATGCAGCGCTTGAACTTGCACAGGGGGAAGCGGCAGCGGGGGCTCTTGCGACAGCCAACATGACCAAGCAGACTGTGGCTTTAAATGATTATTTCAAAACCACACGTCCTCGCGGCCTCAGCTCCCTCGATCAGCTTGTGACTAGCACAATCTCAGGAGACATAAATCAGCCCCCTGAATTCAATATGGGAAATGTTTTTGGGGGTATTAATCCAGTAGATTGGGGGCCGGCCCCCCCAAGGTACGCTTCCTCGGGTTATGGTTCGTTGCCTCTTGGTAGAACCTTCTAATGCCGAACATTGTAGAATACACCGCACCGAACGCTGACATCAATCCTTCTGAACGGGGAGCCGCTGCTTGGGGACATGCGGGGAGCCGAATAGGAACTCTCGCTAATGAAGAGGCAAGCTTTCAACGACAAGCTGGAAGCCTAGCTGCCGCTGCCGCCAAGCAGCGCATGTGGCCGTTTGATATACTTAAGCTATATCAAATCCAAGCCGCGCAGGAAGCGAAGGAAGCGGCGGGGGGCGGGGGTGATAATGTAAAGATCGCCAACCGTGGGCGAGCCAGCGATCCGTTCGCGGCAGGACGTACTACCGGGGCAATCCCACAAGGCATCGAGCAGCTTAGCGCAGGCGTTGGGGCTTTGGGAAGGGGACTGGCTGATGGTGGGTATCAGGCCGCGCGGATGCCACAAGGAGGTGGAGGTAGTGGGGGCGGTATTGAAGAGCCTAGCGGGCCTGATTACACATTGTTGGGAGGAGAACTTGTTTCCATGCGAGGGGAGAGACAGGCGGAAGCAGAGAGGCGAGCGGGAATAGATAAGGAAATGGGGCGCTATTGGCGAGAACAAACTGATTTGCGAGATTATTGGACACGTTACAATGGGCTAGACCCCGCCACAGGCGGCCCTTATGGCGATCCAAGCGGCTTTACCCCAAGCACTTCTACTGGAGGATATGGTGGGGATGTTTCCGCCCCGAGCCCAGATATCCCCTCTGGAGGGTCTCCGTATAATCCTCTTAATTGGTTCTAACAATGGCTGACGATTTCGAGGATATTACCGGCTCCCCGCCTGCGGAACAATCCCCCGCTATCCAGACGTTCCAGGATGCCTTCACACATCCCGTGGCGCAGGAATGGTCGGAGGAGGTTGGCGCTCGGCTCAATGATTACTTCACCCGACGCCAGATCGCTGACGAGAACATTGCTGCCGGTGAAACCTTCGTGCAGGACATGGAGAGTTTCAAATCCGGTCTTGTGCAGGGTGTACAAAAAGACCCGCACTTTGTCTACACGGCAATGGACATCGTGCCTCCAACGATTGATGCGTTCGGAAGAGCATTGCCAGAGTTCCCCGGCGACGAGCACGCAACCAATCTAACCAGCCATATCCAAGGGGAGATTGCGACTGCTGCCATCACGAAGATGGCGGAAGTGAATGCACATGCGGCAAGGACGATGCTTGGTGACGAGCGGATTAAGTCGCTGCTTGGGGAAAATGCCCAGGCGCTCCACACCTATATCAACTCTCAGGAAACCGCTCGGCAGATTGACTATCAGGCTGAGGTGGAAGCTCTGCAAGCGCAGGCGGCGTTGAAAGCCGACGTGGTTGCAGTTGAGAAGCTTTCTAATCTAGTGAACCCCGCAAGCAATACCGTGCAGTTTCCGGCGCAGTGGAACCAAAGCGTGTTGGCTGACCCGAACATTCCGCCGCCTGTAAAGGCTGGGCTTATCAATACATACGATCACCTACGCCGCAATGGCGACATCGAACGCTCCGATCCGTTTGTAATCACCGATGCGATACGGCGTGCAGCCAATGGGGAGCCCCCTCCTGCTGGAGAGATCGCGCAACGCATTGGCAAAGACCTGACCTTGAGCGATGGACTGTCGCTTATGCGTCGGTTGTCTATCTCTCCTGCTGCCCATGCCGAGGCCCAAAACATCCAGCAAACTCTTGACGCTGTTCGCGAGCAGATTGCGCCGATAGATAGTGGGGCGGCGGGGGCAGCGGCGTATGGTCGCTTCGTCAACTGGTTCCTCCCCGAATACATGCGTCAGGGACCGTCCTCGCTCAACCCCCGTGCCGACAACTGGATGCTAAACCCAGAGGTGCCGGGCAATCCAATCGCACGGTTTCAGCCCACAGGGGATGATTTGGTTGGGATCGAACAACTTGCCAATCGAGCTAACCGTGCCATTCGCCCCTCTTTGGGTCAGATATTTAGCGGAGGGCGTGAGCATACGGCCCCGGTCTATGAGGCCCCAAAGGGCTATCAGTATGATGCTGGTGGGAACCTTGTGCCTACGCCTGTAGAGATGGGGGCTAAAGGTCCGTTCTACGGCGTCGAGCGCCCTTACACCGATCAGATGGTCAACCCTCCCGGCGTGGATAAGGACGCGGCTGGGCATCCGCTTGTGCAAATCAATACCGACAGCGGCCCCAAATGGGTATCCCCGCAGGAACTTCGCCAGCAACATCGCGGGCCACGTCCTATCGCCCCACCGCCATTGAGCGAAGAAGAACAACAGACCTTCCAGAACACCGGGCGCATTCCAACACGCGGTGTCCGTAGCCCACGTAGGAAGCGATGAGCGATAACGTTGATCCGTTAGCTGGGCGAACCTTTGGCGAGGAGGTTCCGCTACCGGCCTCCAACACCTCGGGCGAGGAAGTCTCGATCCCCGGCTATAGACCATCAGGTTTTCAGGATGGCCTAGAAAACGCACGGCAGTATGGTTATGCTTGGTCCGCCATCCACGATCATCTCGCACAATCCACACTGGCTGCAATGGACTACGGCTACAGCGAGAACGAGATTGATCGGCATCTCGGGTTCAATGATCCAAGCGATTTTGAAGGTCGGACGAGAGATAGCTGGGCCAAGCAGTTTGCTAGCGATCCAGACTTATTGACCGAGCTTTCTGCCCCTGGTCCGAAACTCGACCTGACAATGAACCCCTCTCTTCGACAGGATTACGCTGATGCCTTGTTGAAAGGGGATGTGAAAGGCCCGCGCGATTTTGCGGAGCGTTATGCCGCTGCCGCCCTCAACGCCGCGCACGAGCTGCATGGGCTGGACGCGAGCGATAACGAGGTGCTGACCAATCGGAGAGCGATGGCCGCTGAGCAGGCGCGGCGGCTTGCCCTGATGCTGCCCAATCGGGAAGACCTCGCCGATGGTGCGGTGGCGTTGTCAGGAGGAGACCCAAATCAAGCTGCTCGCGCCCGCCAAAATCTCTTGGATAATTGGGTTGCAACAGGCACAGGGATCATTGATGCAGCCACCCACGCGCAGACTGATCCCTCATTTCTAGATAGGCTTATGGGAGGTGTCGGCAAAGCCTTCCACGATCTTGGGCCACTTGGTGATTTAATCAGCGACCTAGGCTTCGGGATCGCTGCTGGCTTCGCCTTTCCTGACGAAGAGTTCCGTGCTCGATATGGCGCGGATAAGATCGCCGAAGCCTTACGCCAAGGCCCGCCGCCCAATCTCGCTGAGCATGTCACTGCCGCCATCACCCATGCCGTACTTGCGCCGGGCCGAGAATATGCACGGGCGCTGTTGGAGAGCGGCCCCGAAGTTGTCCAACGCGTGTTAGAGGGCAAAGGCTTCACCGTCGAGGAGGCGCTGGACCTCGCGTTTCTTGCGCTCACACCGGCTGCTGGCAAATATCCTGGGGGCAACCTTCCTCCCAATCCCGAAATTCTCCCACCTCTCCCAAGAACAGCGCTTCCGCCCCCTGAACCTGGATTGCCGGGTGCCCCTGGCGGTCCTATCATCGAACACGAACCCATTGGACCGCTGATTAAACTGCCTCCAATGCCACCGCTAGAGGTGATTGATCCACTCGCGCCGCTCGGTACGCCAAGGCAATTGATTAGCCCCAAGGAAGCCCTTGGTCCAGTGCCTGCGGAAGAGCGCACGATCAATGCCGCTGCTCAAGAACTATCCGACATCCCTATCGCAGAACGTGAGGCTAAACTTCAAAAGCTGGCGGCGTTAGAGGTTGAAAACCAAGCCCCAGAAGGCGGCGGGACGTTCTTCCAACGCATCCTGCAACAGCAGATCGACCGCGGCGAAATCACCCCGCAGGCTGCCGCACGGATTGAGGAGCCAACGCCTCAGCACCTCACGGAACTTGCCGAGGGCTACGACGCCGCCAAATCCCTCTTCCAGCATTTTTACGGCATCCTCGGCGAAGTCCTTAAAGACGAGAGCGGCGCGCTACGCTGGCGCACACCGGACCAGCAAGCCTTTTGGGATACCTTTGCGCGCTCACGCGATATCGCGCACCGCATCCTGATCCCCAACATCATGCGCGGCGTGAAGAATGATGTCTTGTTGTCTCGCATGATGGATAGCTATCGAGGTGATATTGCTCCTCATGTCAATGAGTTTGCCCGCGCCTCTCGCGCTGGTGATGGCATGGCAATGATTGATAGCGAGATTGGCAAGTTCCTAGGCTATGTAGAGAATAGAAATTGGGGCGGGGTTCTTCGTAACTCCAAACTCCAACCGCTTGCTGACGCTCTCGCCGCCATCGCGCAACACGGCGAAAAGATGATGCGTGATGCTAAGGCGGAAGGTCTTATTGACGACGTTAACATAATCGACAACTGGTACAAGCATCTCTGGAAAGACCCCAAGGGGCCGAATTGGGAAAACCTTATGGCTCATTATGGGATGGGCAAACAAGGTTCTGGAAGTTTCCTTGGCGAACGCTCTTGGCCGACAATGTACGATGGGATGAAGCTTGGGGTATCCCCGATGTTCGACAACCCAATAGATCAAGCTTTGTTTGGAGAACATCAAAGGTCTTATTACCTCAACGCCCTCCGTAGTATTAAACAAGCTAAGGCCGAGGGGCAAGTCTACTATGCATATCGCCCCGATAAACCTGGCGATATCGCCCTTGACGGTGTGCGTAACGAGGTATCAGCAGGCGGTATCCTTCGCCTTTATGGAGAGCCTGGGTTCGCACGAGCCTACAATAACATGCTATCTCAAGGTGCTAACGCTTATCCACTAGCGGCCTCAACATACCAACGCCTTCTTTGGGCAGGTAATATGTCCACGGCAATCAAACTGCTATGGCCCGGCTTTCACATGCGGGTGATGGGGATTGGAACGCTCGCTAGCGGCTTTGCACAGGGGATGGATGAAGTAGGCCGAGGAGAATTTCTCAAGGCTCTCGGAAGTTTTGGGAAGGTTGCCGTTGCCCCTGTTCAAATCGTCGATAACCTATGGGTTGGTTTCCGTTCGATCTATCGCTATAACCGCGACATGAAAGACCCGGTGTTGGATTTGATAACGGAAGCCGGGCTTCGTGTGACACCACGACAAAGCATCTACCATGTCGGGGCCGAGAGCCTTACAGAAACAATGAAACGTGGAGGCTTCATACCTACCCAAGGAAAATGGGATGTGGTTGGAGGCGTGCAGGAAATTGTCCGCACTATTGGTAGGGACATTCAAGCAACAGGAGGTGATCCGCGTGTCGAAGGAAGCCTTTATCGAATGTTCCGTCTACCGGATCGAGCAATCATTCAGCTTCCCCTTACAGAGGTCGGTCGTGTTATGCAGACGGCCACCTCTCCTTTCTTTGATTTCGTTATTCCAGCTCTTAAGGCAGGGGCGGCATACAATCGTCTAAGCTCTTGGCTTGATAAGAACCGCTTTGCAACTGACGAACAAAAATGGTTCCAAGCCCGTCAGGTGGTTCGTGATGTTGAGAACCGCATGGGAGAGTTGAACCAAGATGTTTTGTTTGGTCCCAAGCTAGCCAAACAGATTGCTAACCTTGGGATGGTATCGACAGGTTGGAAGTATGGCTCTTGGCGCGGCTTTCTTAGTGCTGTGGGGTATGATTTTGAGCGAGGAGGTAGGCTAGGCAAGCTCCAGTGGAACCAGCTTATGACAAACTCATTGATTGGCACTATGGCTGTTTATTCTATGTTCAACGCACTAGAGCAAGTCGCGCATGGGCAGCCGCCTTTCTATAAAACAGATACAGCGATATATGATTTAATGAATGCCCGTACAGGGGGCACCTCTCGTTGGGGAGGCCCCGCGCGCCTCATGGACCCTTCGGAGTTGAAGGAGGTTTATGACGCAGCTAAGGTTGTGCTTACAGCTATCTACTCCCCAAAGGACGGGCCAACTGCCGCCGCTGAATACGTCATGAATGCCCTCAATCCTTTCTGGCACGCTGTTTATGGAACGATCACTGGAAGGGATGGGATCAGCCCCCAAGCGCGAAGCGTTTATGATCGTCCTGGCGGTTATCCGGCATTCCTAGAAGAAACCTTTGGGCCTATCGTGTATCAACAACTCAAGGAAATTCGTCCTGGCTCGGGATTAAACCCAATCGAAGTCTTCATGGGAACGCGCGAAGCCGCCAAGTGGGTAACAAACTGGACCGAGTACATCCAAGCGGTCAACAAAGGCCATGAACGAACAATGAAGGATGAGCTTCGACGTGAGCAATACAAACAGGGGATTACGCCCCCGAAGAAAGAGCGCGGCGGCAGACGCAACGAAAACAAACCCACTTGGGGCAAGGGCTGGTACCAATGACCGCGCCTTTGAATATCAAGCTTGATATCCGAACGCCAATCCCTTCGGGATATATCATCGGGCGCTTAAGCCTCGGCACAGGCCCGGCTGAACTAATCAGTGTCGATAGCATTGGGGCGTTTGTCGCCAGCAGTGGAAGGGTAGCGGTTGGTGGGTCTGGGCTGACGCCGATAGCCAACAACAAGGTGCTGGGGAATACTAGCGGTGCGGCGGCGATGCCAACAGCCCAATCGCTAACACAGCCAGCGGCAGGGCTCACGATCACAGGCGGTAGCAATGCGTTCACGTTTGCGCTGGCGAATGATCTAGCCGCGCTGGAAGGCATGGCTGGCACCGGCCTCGTCACACGCACCGCCAGCGAGACCTACGCGCAGCGAACTATCACCGGTACGGCCAGCAACATCACGGTCACGAATGGTGATGGTGTTAGCGGCAACCCAACGATAGACTTACCAAATACCGCTGTATCTGCCGGAAGCTATACCGCAGCCAACATCACCGTAGACGCTAAAGGGCGGCTCACTGCGGCGTCGAACGGCTCGGGGGGAACTGGCGTTGGTCTCTATAACCAAATCCTGTCTGCTACACCTACATCTACCAGCACCGGCCTTAACACTTGGGGGCAGCAGAATGGAGCGACGGTTAACAATGCCTCCACTGGTATCTGCATCACCGGCTCCGTCGTCGCCACCGACATCAGCATTCGTCATACCAACGGAACTGTGCCGTCCACTCCCTATACAATCACAGCCCTAATCGCAACCGAAACAACCGATTTCGCTAATGCATTCGGCGCGGTGTTCGGCTGGTACGACGGAACAAAGATCGAAGTTATTACGCTTTATAGCAAGGCTGGTGGGGCTGAGGCACAGATCAATGTGCTTGACTACGCCACGCTTACAAGTGCCGCTGCCGCCGCCAACGTCCGCTTCTCTGGCACCACAAACCTTACCCGTGCTTGGTTCTCGATCACGGACGACGGAACCAACGTCACGTTCAACTATCTCCCCGAGGGGAATGCCGCAAACGCCCAACAGCTATACACCGTTGCAAAAGCAGCCGGCTACCTTGGAGCAACTGGCTACTCTAGCATTTGCTTTGGGGTGGCCCGACGAGGAGCGGGCTCCCATGTTACGCTGCTAAGCTGGACGCAGAGCTAATAGCCCTTGCCCTTTTTCATTGGAGGGCTGTTCTTTGGCGCAACCTTCTTCTTCGCCATTACGCCTTCCTCCCGACAGGGGTAGTCGTAAGAAAGCGAAGCCCCATTACCGCGAGGCCCGCGCCAGAGGTAATCCAAGGACCATACGCGCTCCAATCAATACTGTCCGCGTAGGTGAGCAGCCCCGGCACAACCGCGAGCACCGCACCAAAACCTACCGTCCGCCAACCTTTCATTTCGTCCATCCTAAAGCTTGAAGAAGAGATTGCCACCATGTAAATGGGGGTGGCGGTGGGGGAAATACAAGAGGAGGTGGCGGCGGCAATGGGGAAGTCGCAACGCGAGGGGCTTCTACC